>LAZR01000036.1_pt1 | contig 217032 bp, 181 predicted proteins | sample 329461 | NCBI WGS metagenome assembly LAZR01 (sample SAMN03002196, study PRJNA259156) | marine sediment metagenome | biome: sea floor; feature: Hydrothermal impacted sediments; material: marine sediment; isolation source: Loki non-amplified sample from Loki's castle hydrothermal vent sediment ...
ATACCAGTACAGTAACGGTAACAGAACAGTCACAACCAAATGCTGGAGTAGATGGGACGTTGAATATTTGTGTTGGTAAAACTTTTACGAATGCTGATCTTTTCGCCCAGTTAATAGGTTCTCCGGATACAGGAGGAACGTGGGTGGATAATACTGATGGAACGCACACATATACCGTGGCAGCTACATCACTATGTACAGTAGATGATACCAGTACAGTAACGGTAACAGAACAGTCACAACCAAATGCTGGAGTAGATGGGACGTTGAATATTTGTGTTGGAGATTCATTTACGAACGCAGATTTATTTGCACAATTAACAGGTTCTCCGGATACAGGTGGAACGTGGGTGGATAATACTGATGGAACGCATTCATATAGAGTAACCGCAACATCACCATGTGCAACTAATGATACCAGTACGGTAACGGTAACACAACAAGCGCAACCAAATGCAGGAATTGACGGAACATTAATAATTTGCCAAGGCGATACATTTACGAATGCAGATTTATTTGCAAAACTAACAGGTTCACCAGATACAGGTGGAACTTGGGTCAATAATGGAAATGGAACATATACCTATACCGTATCCGCAATTGCTCCTTGTAATAGTAGCGATTCTAGTATGGTGATAATTGAGCTTAACCAAACAGATTCCGATGGAGATGGAACTATAGATTGTAACGAAAGAACTATTGTCCTTCCCGTAATATCTATAGATGCTGTTACGCTAGATAATATAGTTAATGAGAAAGAGTCTACAGATATGGTACAAATTACTGGTGCTGTTTCGGGAGATTTTTCAGTGGGAGATGAGGTGACCTTAAATATCAATAATAACAATTATTCCGGACCGATTGATGAAAATGGTCTATTTGCTATATCAGTTTCTGGTAGCGATTTGGTTAATAATTCTGATTATAGCATTCTTGGAACGATAACTACTATTACTGTGGATAGTAATACTGGGTCATCATCTGTGCAGCATGCGTATACTGTCGATATTGAACCACCATTGGTAGATAGTTTTGAAACTATGGATACTCTTCCAATTTTACTTGGCTTAGGTAGTCCTAATGAAATATTGAATATTACTGTAACAATAGGGGAGTCTGGAGAATCATTAGTCTATATCATAAACACTGATATCAATGGTATTTGGGAAATACATACCGATACGGACATACCACAAAATGGTTCTTTCCCAATAATCGATCCAGAAATCATATTGTTTATTACCGCAGTAGATATAGCCGGAAACCAAGGTGTGGGCGAGGTTGTTATAATTTTCGATAATGAGCCGCTTGATAACGATAGTGATAATGATGGTTTACCTGATGATGAGGAAAATAGTTTAGGTACAGATCCTAATAATTCGGATACTGACGGAGATGGCATAATGGACGGACAAGAAGTTGCAGACGGAACTGATCCATTATATGCATGTGATTCTTTAGGAGGTACACCGCCATCTGGGAGTGCGTGCGATATTTATGTAGAGCTAGACTTGGTTAAACCAGATGACAATTTCAATGGTAGTTTTGAAATTATCAATATTGAAAGATTCCCTGATAATACGGTCAAAATCTATAATAGATATGGCGTATTAGTTTGGGAGGTTGAAGGTTATGAAAACAAGACGAAAGCATTTACTGGCTTATCCGAAGGAAGAATAACTATCAATCGAAATGAAAAATTACCATCTGGTACCTACTATTATGACATCTACTATACTGTTAAAGGTGAGCAAAAATTATTAACCGGCTATCTGTATGTAATTAGATAAAAGATGAAGAAAATATATAACATAGTCTTTTTGATTTTTACCATGATACTTTGTGGTCAGTTTGTTGTGTACGGTCAACAAGATGCACAGTACACCCAATATATGTATAATACCTTTTCTGTAAACCCTGCATATGCTGGCTCTCGTGAGGCATTGAGTGTATCTGCATTGCACAGGTCGCAGTGGGTTGGTAGAGATGGTGCACCAAATACTCAGACACTAAGTATACATGGTCCTAGTTCAAAAAAAGTGGGACTTGGTCTTTCTATCGTACATGATGAAATTGGTAATAACACCAACCAGAACACTTATTTTGATGCTGCTTTTTCTTATACCCTAGAAACTTCTGAAAATGATAAATTATCTTTTGGTTTAAAAGCCGGCGGACATCTTTTAAATCTAGATTTTAATAACCTTAGAAATTTCAGTGCAGGCGGAAGCGCAATTACCGATAGTGATCTTTATAAAAAGTTTACACCGAATTTTGGAGCAGGAATCTATTACCATAATGATAAATTTTACGCAGGCTTTTCCATACCCAACTTTTTGCAGACAGAACATTTTAAAAGTTCTGATGGTAATGATAATCTCGTGGCTATTGATAGAATTACTTGGTATTTAATTTCTGGATATGTTTTTGACATGTCACCATCATTAAAATTTAAACCAGCTTTTTTATTGAAAGCAACATCTGGAGCTCCGTTGCAAGCAGATGTATCAGCAAATTTTTTATTGAACGATAAGTTTTCAATGGGAGCAGCGTACAGGTGGGATGCCGCTATAAGTGCTTTATTTGGTTTTCAAATGAGCGATGAGTTTATGCTTGGTCTTGCCTATGATAGTGATATTTCTGAATTAGGAGGAACCAAATATAATAATGGTTCTTTTGAAATATTTCTTAGGTATGAGTTTATTAAAAAAGAGAAAGTAGATCTAACCCCTAGATTTTTTTAAAATTAACTGATAATGAAAATCAAAACATCCATAATTCTCTTATCGTTTCTTTTTGTTGCTACACTGTGTTCTGCGCAGAAAGGGAACAAAAATTCGGTAGCGGATAATTTTGAACATTATGCATATATGGGTAATGAATCTACCTACGAAGAGTTGAGTGAAAAGGGAATGTCAGATGAAGAAATCTGTAAAAATCTTGGTAATGCAGCCTACCTAAAAGCGAAGTATGATGAAGCTAGTTACTGGTACGCCAAGCTGTTGGAATTAAATAGTAAAACCATTGAGGCTGACTATATGTACAGATATGCCCAATCGTTGAAGTCTATTAAAAATTATAAGGATTCTAACCTATGGATGAAAAAGTTTAAGAAGGCAAAGAAGAATGATGTAAGAGCTTTGAATTATGATATGGACGAAAGTTATATTGATGATTTAATGATTGCTTCAAGTGAATATACTATTGAAAATTTGGCTTCTGTAAATTCTAAAGAGTCCGATTTTGCTCCGTCATTTTATAATGAGTTTTTGGTGTTTTCCACGGGCAGAGATTTAGAAACCACCTCTAGAAGTTCTACATCTTATTTGAATCTGTATAAAACTACACGACCTGAAAAAGGAGCGTATAGTACTGCAACAGCATTTCCAGAGGAATTAAAATCTGTAGCGAATGAATCTTCCACTACCTTTTCAAAAGATGGGAACACCATGTATTTTACTCGAAATAATTACAAGAAGAGGTCTTTCAATAGAGATAAGAATGGTATTAGTAGATTAAAGATTTATAAGAGCACATTTAAAGATGGTAAATGGGGAAATATAGAAGATTTACCGTTTAACAGCGAGTTGTATTCAGTAGCACATCCAACCTTAAATAAAGAAAGTACTAAATTATATTTTTCATCTGATATGCCTGGAACATTAGGAGCGTCGGATATTTTTATGGTAGATATACATGCAGATGGTAGTTATGGTATTCCTCAGAATTTAGGTTCTAAGATTAATACGGAGAGTAAGGAAACTTTTCCATTCATTTCAGATTCAGATGTTCTGTATTTTGCATCAGACGGTCGTCCGGGTTTAGGAGGTTTAGATATTTTTTCCATCGATTTAAAAAATCAAGGGAAGGTCAAGAATTTAGGGAACCCAATTAATAGTCCTAATGATGATTTTTCATTGATTTTTGATGAAGAAACCAGTTCTGGATTCTTTGCTTCTAACCGCACAGGTGGTGTTGGTAGTGATGATATTTATGCTTTAAAAACCATTGACTGTATGGTAAGTATTACGGGTAATGCCGTAGATAAGGATTCTGAAAAAACTTTGCCGTTTGCAACTATTAATGCAAGAAATACTTCGGGAGGAAATGTAGGGGAGGCACAAACAGATGCTCAGGGCAATTATACTATAGAAATACCGTGTCAAGAAAGTCAATACTCCATTGTGGCTAATCTTGATGGATATGAAGAAGGGTCGCTATTTATGATTACCACACCTGATGAAAAGAATATTAAGAATGCACGTGTAGTGCTTGAAGAAAGTAGTAAAGTGGCAGTTATTGGTGCAGATTTAGTAAAAGTTTTAAAATTGGCACCTATTTATTTTGACCTGAATAGTTCTTATTTACGTAACGATGCTTTTGAAAATTTAGATAAAGTGGTCGCGTACATGAAGAAAAGACCAGAAGTAAAAGTCGAAATAGGCTCGCATACAGATAGTCGCGAAGAGGATGGCTATAACTTATGGCTTTCTGATCGTAGAGCTAAGAGAACGGTTGCCTATATTATATCTAATGGTATAGCTAGTAGTAGAATTACAGGAAAAGGATATGGTGAGACCGAATTGATTAATAAATGTGCAAACGGGGTCATTTGTTCGGACAGAGACCATCAATTAAATAGGCGTTCTGAGTTTATCTTAATAGATTAGAACCCCTAGTTGTAATAAGTTTAATAGTCTTGATATTAGATTAACTAATTGGTTATTAGGACAAAGCGATTGGATTTTTTAATATTTTTAGCTCATTTTACGCCAGCTCGTCTGAGCTTAATTACTACTGGACTATAATAAATTACTACCCATCTAAGCTTAATTACTATTTGAGAATTATTATGTGAAGTTTGTCATATAATAAATTATACAAATCTTAACCAAAACCATAAAAGATGAAACATAATGTACATCAACTAAGAGCAGCTTTTTTTGATATGGCCCATTCGCCATTTGTAATTTTCGATAAAAATTTAGTGTTTGTCGATATAAATGATATTGCTTTAAAAACGATACCAGTAACTAGAGAAGAGGTAGTTGGTAAACATTTTTTAGAAATATTCCCGAATGCTGACCGTCAAAGATACGAAGCTTACATTGAGGTCATTAAAACAGGTGTTCGTAGAGATTTAGAAGAAGTAAGATTAAGTTTGTCAACAGGAGACTTCGTGTTTTTAGTAAAGGCCTTTAGAGTAGGGGAAGGTTTAGGTATATCTGCACTTAATATCACCAAGCTAATAAATACTATTGATAACCAAAAAAAGGATAAAATAAAATTAAAGGAAATCAACGGTGAGCTAACGGAGAAGAATAAAGAATTAGAAGTATTTTCATATGCTGCGGCACATGATTTGAAAGCGCCTCTAACAAATCTTCAAAGTCTATTAGGTATTTTGAAAGAAGAATCACTAATTAGAGAATCTGGATATCCTATTTATACAAAAATTATTCAAGTCTTTGATATTATGTCATCAAAGTTAAATGCGGTAAATAAGGTAATTGGTCTGAAATCTACAATTGATGGTAAAAAAGAATTACTGAAAATTTCAGAAATGGTAGAAACAATTAAGGAAGAAGTTTCAGAAGAAATTATAAAAGCAGAAATAGTTTTTGAAGAAAACTATTCTTTAAGTCCTGCTGTAGAATATCATAAACCCCATCTTCATAGTATTCTACATAATTTAATTACAAACGCTGTAAAATATAGAAACCCACAAGTTAAATCTGTAATAAAAATTTCTACTAGTGTAAAGAACAATAAAACTGTATTAGAAATATCGGATAATGGTCTTGGAGTTGATTTAAAATCAAATGGAAATAAATTATTTGGACTTTTTAAAAGAATGCACACACATGTAGAAGGTTTAGGAGTAGGCCTATATATTGTGAAATTTATTGTTAATGCACACGGTGGAAATATACAAGTTAATAGCGAAAAGAATAAGGGAACAAAATTTAAAATTACATTATAATGACTAATTACAATCCAATAAAAATCTTACTAGTTGATGACGATGCAGTTACTAATTTTATTGTTTCTAGAAAGTTATCTAAACTAGGAATTGAAAATATAGATGCTGTAGAAAACGGAGCAGAAGCACTTGAGTATTTAGAAAATAATGAACCTAATGTCATTTTTTTAGATATAAATATGCCAATTATGGATGGTCATGAGTTCATGTTAGAATATAAAAAAAGAGAGTTGTCTGAAGAGGTTAAGGTTTTTATTTTATCATCTTCCGATAGAACTTGTGATAAAAATAAGTTTTTAAATTTCGCAAATGTTCTAGATTATATTGAGAAACCATTAGAATTGGAAAATATTAAAAAGGCTTTTAAAATGATTGAACTAGTATTTTAAATTAGGATTTTTACTAAATTGTACACTTAGTGCTTTATATTATCGTTTAAAACCATATACTTTAAGTTAGTTAAGAAGTTTAGCGAATTTAATTTTAGATAATTTTTTTAACACTTATTATAAAATGGAACAGACTTTATCTATAATGCTAATTGAAGATGATAAGCTTGAAAAATTAAGATTTCGTAAAACTATCTCTACATTTAATTTGAAACACACTATTATTGATGCTGATAATGGTGAAGATGCATTGAAAATATTAAAGGAGATTACACATTTACCTGAATTAATAATTTTAGATTTAAGTATGCCAGAGATGAATGGACTTGAATTTTTGAAAACGTTGAAGGGCAATATGTTTTGGAAGTATATACCAATAGTAGTTCTTACGACTTCAGTCAATCATAGAGATTTACTTTATTCATATGAAATCGGTATAGCTGGTTTTATTAAGAAACCGTTGAAGCATGTGGATTATGTAGAAAAAATTAAAAGAGTTATTTCTTATTGGAGCATCAATGAGGTTATTGAAAATTAATATTTATCAATAAGTAGCTTATTATTAAAAGTTTGTTGAGAAAACATTTGGTATTACATCTTAAAAAATTGTTTTTTGAATTGGATTTATTGGAGTCTCTTTTAAAGTTGTTTTAAACTAACCCATTTTTTATAAAAAATTATTAAAAACCTTTTTGTTTAGGTTGTTAATTTCTTGCCCCAATATCTAACCAAAGATATTGGGGCAATTTATTTTATGTTATTACTTTCATAATGTTGATATATCATTTTCTTCTTGTCAAAGTCAATCAAAAAAATAAATTTTATCTGCAAAGTGCTTTATATGTTACATAATACTATTCCGTAAAAAAATAATTTTCATTAATTTTTATTACTCGATTCGTATTATTAAAATAATTAATGGTTAAAAATAGATTTAAAAGTGTGTAACCTATTATTCGTCTATAGTAAATGGTATTCCAAAGAATTTCAATGATAATTCTTGAGCCTTGAAACTACATTTACATCATAATTAATAATCATACTAAAATTTTAATCATGAAAAAACTTAACCTATTTATTGCAGCAACAATGTTAATTTCTGCTCACGGCTTAACTGCTCAAGACAACAATGACACGAATGTTGCAACACATCAATTAGATGTAAATGTCCCTGAATTAGCAATATTAGATATCTACGATGCTAATACAGGTTTTGAAGCTGGTCCTATTATGTTTGATATGACAAATGTTTCTTTAGTAGGAACAAATGCTGAAGCTGGTATGTATGCTTTTCAAGATATCGATTACCAAAATCTATATCTAAATTACACAAGTGTAACTGGTCAGGCAGGATCGGGTTATGATGTTACAAGACAGATTGATGTTCAATTTGAACCAGGTAGCACATTTCCAGGAAACTTAGATTTAAGAATTACACCAGAGGCACCAGTAATTATCGCGAACGGTGGTACAGTGAACTCTGCAGGTATTGTAACTCCAGGTGGCGTAGCATTAGGAACAACAACACCGATCGGTACTGACGCTATGTTAGTAAATAGTATTGAAAGCGTTTACACGGGTGATGAGAGCTTTGGTGTAAAATTAACCTACACATTAGAACAAAACGGAAACTTTGCTGGGTATCAGGCAGGTTTATATCAAGCAACGTTAAGATATACGTTATCAGATTTGTAGATAATACGAATTGTGGTTAGGGTAAAAAAGTCTCTTGTTTTCAACAAGGGGCTTTTTTTATGCTTTTTAGTCTAGTGGTTAACGATTTTCCATTAATGAACATTGACCATGGTTTGCTAATTAGTTTCCATTGGTCTAAACCAATTGGTCATCCACCGAAGCCGACCCGAAAAGGTGATTATAGCATACTAAATTTGGTGAGAACGAAAGAATTACCACAAAAATCTTAAAATAATATACCATGAAAACAAGAATCCTAACCTTAATTACTTTGTTTTTAATTATTGCTAAATCTTATTCAAGTGTCGTTATCATGAACGGGCTTACACATTCATACAGTGGTGTGTCTGGCGATGTTATTACAGGTGAAGTTGTTCTTATTAATAGTTCTGAAGAAGAACAAAGAGTAACTTTTGAATTGAACGATATTATTTTTTCTTGTACAAAGAATAGAATATTTACATCAGAAAACACACATTCACAATCTTCGATTGATTGGTTTAAAGCTGAGTTAATGGATAAGACGTTAAGACCTAAAGAGAAATACATCTATAGGTTTACTATAACGATACCCAAAAACCAGAGTTTAAAAGGTTCCTTTTGGTCTACCCTTATGGTTAATGTAGAAAAACCAATTAAAGAAGAAGCATTAAATGCCAAAGTTGGTTTAGATACTAGAATTAGGTATTCAGTTGCGCTTTTGACAGATGTTAATTTACAAGATGAAGTTAATATAGATTTCAAATCTATAGCCCTAAATGAACTAACAACTAACGGTAAGAGAGAATTAGATGTTAAAGTATATAATGAAAGTGAATTTATTGAAGGCGTAAAGTTGACTCTTGAAGTTTATAATGACGATGGAGATAAAATATTTGAATCTGAAACAGATAGAAATATGGCTTTCCCTGGTTTTTGTAGAGACTATAAAGTAGACTTAACAAGTTTAGCAATAGGGGAATATGAATGTGTCTTAATAGCAGAATCTAGAGAAGAATTTATTGGGGCCAATATTACCCTAACAATAGATTAAAAATTACCTAACCAAATGCATCTCAGATCATGAAAAATTTATTCACATATTTACCTATTCTGTGCCTTTTTTTTCATTCTTGTGCGGAATACGAAGAAGTTATAGATATTGATTCGATAGATGCTAAATTGTTGATTTCTGTTGAGGAAGAAATTAAAGCAGAAGAAAATTCACATGCACTTTTATTGAATGAGACTGTAGACGCTACTTCCGATATAGAAACTAATGGAATTGGGAATAAACCAGCTGTTGTTAAACTAAGAGATGAAGAGGTTAGCCCTACGAGGCTTCAGCAACGAAACTTCAATTTAACCTTAGATGAACTTCCAATAAGGTCTAGCGCTAAAAATGTAGAGGCTCAACCGAGAACAGTAAGATTTCTGAATAATAATTTAGAAAATGTTTTAGTTAAAGAAGCAGAGCTAATTAATGAAAATCAAACTGGTAAAATTACTAAAAGTACAAGTGTTCAATATTTAGGGGTTGTAGATATAAATTCTTTGGTAAATAATAATAAATCGGCTAACCCTGTAATTTCAACTAATGTGGTTAGTACAAGCAATACTCTTCAACAAAAGGTGAATTTATCGACAGAGCTACTTCCATCTAATTTAAATGATGGAAGTGAAGAACTTCAATGGAGTAATACTAAACAAAATAATGAAGTGTCAATAAAGAATAAAGTACCGTTGACTAATCAAACCAAATTAGATACAGTCATTAATAATGCTGTGGTATCGAATTCTAGCGATAATCAGCTTTTGAATAACAAAGCATTAGGCTCAACTTTTTCTAATGGGTTTGTAGCTAATATTTTAAATAATAATATTTTAACAACAAATAGAAAACATACACTTTTAGTAGAAATAGAGAATACCAATAATACCGTAGAGAGCATAGATATTGCTGTTAAGCTTCCTAAAGATTGGAGTCTTATATCTGTGAGTAATTTAAAACCATTTACCGCAAATCAAAAAAGAAATGTAATTATTAGTTTCTTTATACCTGCAAATAGTCCTTCAGGAAAAGTAACAGCTAAGCTTTATATAAAGAATAAAAAATATAATGAGTTACAGAATTTTGACATTCCTTTTAATGTAGCCAATAATTATGATCTTGAAATGTTGAATGTTAGCATTCCACAAAACATAGAAGCGGGTGAAACAATTGAGGCCACTTATCTTATTAAGAACAAGGGTAACACAAACCAAGAGATTGCATTATCTTCTACCAATACAATTTTAGGGAACGCAACATATACCATAGCTCCTGATTCTACTGTGATTGTAACCATTAGTCAAAAGACCAGTAATAAAATATTTAAGCTTAGAAATAGTAGTGTAAGTTTAGAAGCTTTCAGTGCTACTTCTGGTAAAACGATTAAAGCATTTAATAGTTTTAAAGTTTTTCCTGTTAGGATAAAACAAGAAGATAGTTATTTTAGGTTTCCAATAAAAGCAGGTATTTTTTATAATAGTTTTACCTCAAGAAGTGAACATTTTTCAACGGTTTCGGCTGAGGTTACCGGTAATGGATTTTTAGATATCAATAAAGAACACCATTTAAATTTCATTGTAAGGGGTCCGAAACAAGAAAATTTAAAACGATTTGCTGTAACAGATCAGTATAGTTTAGTTTATGCTTACAAAGATAAAACCACGCTTTATTTAGGTGATCATAGTTACTATATCAATAGATTAGGATTTAATGGTAAATATGGAATGGGTTTTAGATTGGATCAAGATGTTGAAAACTGGACACTCTCTACTTTTTACAACAAACCACGATTATATGATTACGATTCTGAAGCATTATTCGGTGTTAAAGCATCGTATTATGCAAGTGAAAATTTAAACGCTGGTGTATCATTAGTGAAATCTAAAAGAGTCGATGATTTCACGAATACGGTTGTAAGTAACGATTCAATTGAAAAAGGCCAAATAATGACTTTTAATTTAGATTATTTAGAAAAGAACACACAATTTAAGGCAGAGGTTTCTGGTAGTGTAACTAATAAACATGCAGATTATGCCAACTATTTCAACTTGGTTCAGAAAATAAATAATCTTACATATTCTGGTAATTTTACGGTTGCAGGTAAAAATTATTTTGGCACTTTAAATAACAGTATTCAGTTCTCCAATAGCTTAAACCTTGCAATCAACAAATGGAATATTATTGTTGGTCAAGGTCTTTACAAAGTAAATAAAAAATTAGACCCTTTGTTTTATGCAGCAGAACCTTATTTTGAAAATTACTTTGCCCTATTAGGATACCGCTTTAATAATCACCATTCTATAAATTTTAGGTTTGATAAAAGAATTAGAGAAGATCAATTAGAGCCCAAAAACTATCATTATAGGGAGTATGGCATGAATTACGGTTATAAATATAATGACAAGATGTTTACTGTTAATTTTAATGGTCGCATTGGTCAAACTCAAAATTTACTAACTGATAGTGAGTTCTATAGAGATACCTATTCTCATAACCTGAATTTATCGTATCGATTTTTTAAAAATTTAAAACTACAAGGAAGCTTTAATCATAACTATAGCAATAGATACGGTAATTCAAATTCGAATATAAATTACATTCGGTACAATGCAGGTTTTAATTACAGGCTAAATAAAAGCTTGAGAGTTAGTGCGAACTACAATAGCGGTTTTAGTCCTGAAGATTCATATTTAAAAAGAGATTATATAAATGCTAATCTTACTGCAACTATTAATAGAAATCACCAATTTCAACTTCGTACAAATTATTATGAAAACCCAGGTACTATAGATAATAAGGAACTTTTTACCTATGCTAAATATACGTATACATTTGGGGCGCCACTTAAAAAAATAGTACAACAAGGTGGGTTAATCGGTAAAGTAGTAAGCGATGATGTTACGGTAAACATTAAAGGAATTAAAATTATCGGCACTGGTAAAACAGTAATGACAGATGCTGATGGAGGTTTCGAATTAAACAACCTACCATTAGGTAAAAACTATATTCTGGTAGAAGAGTCTACGCTACAAAATGGGGTAATAACATCTGCTAAATTACCTTACGAAGTAACCATAGTAGAAAATAAAAAAGCCGATTTAGTGATAGAATTAGTAAAGGCGTCAAGTGTATCTGGCCAATTTGAATATGCTGAATCAATTGATGATAATAGTAGTCTAGAAGGGTATCTTAAACTACACAATAATGATTTCACCTATTACTGCGAATCGAATAAAGTAGGTCAATTTTCATTTGATCAAATTGTGCCAGGTAACTATACGATATCACTCATACGATTTAAAGAAAACAATAAGGTTTTGGTAATGGATAGGGCCATCAGTGCAAACCTGACGTCAGGTAATGATTTCCAGGCAGTTATTAAATTGAAAACGATAGCACGAAAAATCAAGTTTAAAAGTAAAAACTTTAAAGTAGGGAAATAATGAAATCTATCATAAAACATATAGCAATAGTGGTATTTGTAATCTCAAGTAGTTTACTAAATGCCCAAGAGACATTAAACGCCAATGATACAAATACATTCATTTTTGGTGGGGATCAGCAAACAAATACGTTATCAGTTGAACTATTGCCTATAGCAATTGTTGATGTAGAGCCAGATCCAAGTACTGGTATTTCGGGCTCTGCCGATTTAACATCACTTGAGGCAGGTTTACCTTTTACGGGTGCTGCAGATGATCTTGACGGATTGTGGTTAAATTTCACCCATAGGGCTGAAAATTTTCAAAATGCCAGAATATTCGTTTCTACAAATCAACCAGTGCCTGCGGGTATGTCTGTAAACGTTGAAATCATTGCAACGGGAACAGGGGGGGATTTTCCTTCAAACCCACGCGTCGGTCAAGTAAACCTGAGTACTACAGAAGAGGTTATTGTTTACGATTTCGCAAATGGTTATACGGGTGATGGTTTAAATAATGGATACCAACTGAAATATACAATAGACAACCCTGGTGCAGTATCACTGCCAGATGGTTTTGAAATTATATACAGAATTCAATAAAAAACATAAAATGAAAAAGCATATAATATATCTAATAACAGTATTGTTGTCATTCACATCATATAGCCAGTTACTACCTGGTACTTTAGATGTCTCGGGGTTTCCAAGCGTGTCGCAAGACATAAGTGATTTAGTTCAAGAAGCTGGATTGGATGATGGCGGAATAGGTTTTGAAAGTAGCTTTGATGCAACATTGGTAGGTTTCACTTTAGATTCTTCAAGGGACCCTGTTTTTGGATATACAACCACATCATCTAGTAATTGTTCAGAAAATGTTTATCGATATAAGGTATATATGCATACCACTGGTGCACCGCAAAATATTAAGATTGAGGCTAGAACAACTTTTAATAGTGGTATTCGATTTCCTCAATCAGCTGCTTATGATGGACTCTCATTTAAACCGTTAGGACCAAGAGACCTTACGCCAGAAAATGGTGGTAATTATATTTTAATACCAAATGATGGCGCAGCCGCTATTAAGGTTTTTGAATTCATTGGCTGCAGAGAAGATATTCCTATTCAGTTTAGAATTGAGGCTAATTCTTTAGCTATGGCAGGCATAAGCGATATGACAGTTTATTACACAGTTGTAGGGAGTTTAGATTAGGATGTTTAAATATATAGATTGCAGGATAACACAGAAACGATCTAAACCATATTAAAAATAAATATTATTTTATTTTTAATATGGTTTAGCTGTAATAAGTAAGTCTCAATCGGCTTTTAATACTTCAATTTCTTTAATTACGCTTAAAGGCTTTCCGTACGAAGTAAATCCGTTTAAAATAATTTCATAGGTTCCTTCTAGGTCAGAAGTGTAGAATTCAAAATCATAAGTGCTATCGGCAATATCAAATTTCGGATTCCAGTATAACAACCTTCTGTAATCTGGTACTCGGTCAAAAGTTGTATTTCCGAGTTGGTATGTTTGAACGAAGTAATTCTTTTTAGATACGGGTTGAGTGAAAGGTACGACCAAACTGTTTTTAGCGGAATAATCATCTAGAAAATCACCTTTAAAGGTTTCTATCGAAATAATACCTTGATACTCTTTTGAGCCTAAACGAAATTGATCTCTAGTCAAGCTTATTTTTTCAATCTTACGTGCGTCATATGTTCTTATTTGCTCGTGATTGGGTATATACGCACCATCAATTAAAACAATAGCGGGAAAGTCATTATACTCTTCGTCATATGATTTAAAATTTTGTCCAATTCTAATGTACGTCTTATCTGTATTTCCTTTTCTAAATCCTGCAAACTTAACCACTTCTACCAACGATTCTTCAAGGGTAGGGAACCGGGTATAATCATCTAAAATAATAACTTCTGGAATGCCGCCATTAAATATGTCTATAGGGTTGCTTTGAATAATGGAATCTGGTTTTGAACCAAAAAATTGATTTTCAATTTGGTTTAAAACACTTCTGTTTTTAATATAATCTTCTTGGTCTTTCGATAGTGCGAAATCTGAAAATGTTAAATTGGTTAGATCAATATTTTCTGGCACTCCTTTTTCTATAATGTATAAATCATCTTGGTTTTCAACTTGAATTAAGACCATAGGGTTTTTACGGTCTTTACGTATGTAGGAATAAAAATTACCGCTGTTGTCTGTTTTTGAAAATTTGAGTAACGATTCTTTTCCAGGGACTGAAATAACAATGGGTAAGCTCTCTGTAGGAATACTGCTTTTACTATGTTTTACAGTTCCATAAAACAATTCGCCTCTTTGTTCTGGTAAAAAAATACGGTCCCCAATGGTCTGTTTAATTTCTTTATCGGCATTGAAATACTCGTTTCCATAAGTGATGGAGTTTATCGCCGATGCTATGGCTATTTCTTCTTTTCTTTTCACTTTTATGGTATAGAAGCCATGACCTAACGCTCCTTTAAAATTTTTGATATTGAGGTTTACTTTTTCTCTTGGGAGATAAGCAGATTTATTTGTGCGAATAGTTAAGGTTGACGAATCTGAAACGGACGGTATTTTTGGTGTTATAGATGTAGTAGAATTTTTCGAGTCTTTTAACAATGTTGATTGGTCTGCTAAATACGGATTAATAATGACGATGTCATCTTTAAACACCTGAGGTAGTCCTGAGTTTTTCATCCACTGGGTATACCCTATTAATTTATACCTGCCTGAGGGAATTTCTGTAGAAACAAAGAAATCGCCGTAACCATGCCCTTTTTCAAGTTTTACCTTATGCTCAAATATGAATTCTTTAGATTCGTTTACCAAAGCAACATATCCAATCTTACTTACATTGGTAGGGTTGTTGGTTTGAGCATTAAAGCAATGTAAAGAATAAAATAAATATTCTCCAGAAAATACCAATGGTCCGTTATGGTCAACATATGCTTTTTCTTGGGGTACTTTTTTTAAGTTCAAAAGGTCTGAGCCATCTTTGATCACATACTGTGCATGAGCCAAACTGGTAATAATGATTAGAAAAATAGTAAGTATTTGTGTGGTTTTCATTTGTTAATATTATTCTACCCAAAAAGCAGGTTCTACATTACTGCCTATAACCGTACAGTCACCACAGACTTTTGGAACAAAAATATGTGGTCCTTGGCATTTACCCTCGTTGACATTTGGTTTGACGTAGCTTATTAAATTTAGATTCACCTGTTGTATTATTGATTGAGGACAAGGATTTGGCCCTCTTGGTCCACTTAAACAAAAGGAATCGTGAGATTCTGGCGCGGTTAATTCGCTACAATTAAAAGGGTAGGGTGGTAATTCTTCATCAGCGTAAAAATCAGAGTAATTAAAAAACAATCTATTTTTTGAAACAGAAACTACATCGAAAAAACCTATAATCGAGCCTTGTCTGCCATCATCTGATGATAGATTCCCCTCTAGAAAACCTGGTTGTACTTGAGAAAATATACTTCCAGTTTGGCTAAAATTATTTAATTGATTATAAAAGCTATAGGATGCAGAATTAGATACCAATTGTGCAACCTCTATACTATACCTATGGCTTATGATGAAGTTTTGCTTATCAATAAACCTAACCATAAATTTTTTAATATTATTTGTACCCAAATTGCTTTGTCGAGCTTGTATAATACTGTTAGATAAATTATTGCCGTAGCATACTTGTTGTTCTTCTTCCCTTTCAATGATTTCTAGATCATAAGTAACTACCGGCAAGGCACAGGGGTCATAATTAGTAAGCTTAAAATCATTTGGCGCCCAATTTGGCGCAATAATCTTATATGTCTCATCGTAGGTGTAGCGTAAGTTTTGCACATTGCCCGTTTCCATAGAGTTATCTATGAAAACGCCAATACCTTGTGCGCCAGATTCACTCGTTGTTTTTTCTGCATAAATATTAGAAACACTTGCTAAACCTTCAATCTGCATTTTAGTTGAAGAATATGACTTGCCATTGGCAGTAACTACATTTAATTCATATGAGTTTCCCATTTCCGCAGCAAATTCAACTTCAGATTCATAAATGCCAGGACTAGATTCATTAAATGAATATGATGTGCCATTGTCATTAGTGATAGTTACGTTTGCATTAGATTCGTACTTGACCAAGTCTCGGTTAATATCTCGTATAGGTGTAAACGGACTATAAATAGAGTCGATACCTAAATCTACTATAGTGTCCATTCTACTTAATATTACTCTATGGTTTTTCATCTCATTGGTCAAGGTAGATTCTACTATTAGAATATTTAGAACCTCTTCATCTGCCTCTATACCTAAGTCCACCTCCTCGATACAAGAAGAAAGGGCTGATATACAGATTATAAATAGGATTAATTTTTTCATTAATAGTGATTTTTTTTGGGTACTTCTAGAATTTAAAATTATAGGTAATAGAAGGAATTGGTATCGAGAAAATGGAACTTTGCAATGCCTTTACTTCACCGTTATCGGTAACAAAAAATACGGAGTACGGATTGTTTCTTCCTAACACATTATATACCGATATCGTCACGAAACTATGAGCCAATTTCTTTTTCTTATGATTTCCTTCAATATTTAAGCCCAAGTCTAGCCTATAGAAATCTGGAATTCTAAATTCATTTCTATCACTAAAAGCAACAAAATCTGAATTGTTGAATCTAAATGTGCCTACAGGGTAAGTAATTGGTCTACCGGTCTGGTAAACAAAATTTGCTGAAATGCTGTATCTCTTTGTAAATCGATAGTTGGTAATAACACTGACATCATGTGGCTTATCAAAATTGGAAGGAAAAAACTCCCCGTTATTAACTCGCTCTTCACTGAATTCGCTATCAAAATGGTATAAAGACCTAGAGTAGGTGTAACTTAACCATCCATTTAACTGCCCGTTTTTCTTCTTTAATAAAAATTCTATTCCGTATGCTTTACCATCGCCTTGTAGTATTTGGGTTTCTACATTTTCATTTAGAAACAAATTAGCGCCGGTTTTAAAATCAAGCACATTTTCCATTTTCTTGTAATACCCTTCGATACTTACTTCATACTCATTTTCTTTAAAGTTTTTGTAGAATCCTAACGAAGCTTGATAACCTTTTTGTGGATCAATATTTAAATCTGATAATTTCCATGTATCTATGGGAGAAACGGTTGTGTTATTTGAAAGAGTGTGTAAAAACTGATAAGAATTACTTAAGCTTGCTTTGACCGAAAATTCGGGGGTAAATAAATATCTGGTTGATAGCCTAAGTTCAGGTCCGCCGTAAGTTTTAATCTTTTCACCACTAGAGTAAGATATTGTGTCTTGTACGGTAGATTCATTCTTGGGCATACCATTTTCATATGTGCGTTGAGTAGACTCTCCCAAGGCGGCAAAAAAGGCATAACGTACACCTAAATTTACCGATAGTTTATCATTGAAGGTAATTTTATCACCTACATAAAGCGCTCCTTCTATGGCCTGTTCATTATCTATAAACTGTCTGTTTACATCCGACTGATCACCGTCGGGTTCAATACTTCCTGGGTTAACTGAGTAGTATTTTACAGATCCACCATAATCTATGGTGTTCTTATCGTTCAAGAAAGTGCGAAGCTTGTATTTAAATTCTGTTTCGTTAATACTGTAGTCTAAATTGAAATCTGTATTGGTTTTTCCGTCAAAATCAATTCCAAAACCATAATTACTATTATCAACAATTAATGCACTATTGGTTTTGTCGCTTATTCTGTGATCCCAACGAACGGAAAAAAGACGGTTATCATAATTATATAAAGAGTCTGAAGTAATACTAAAAGCATCTCTACTGTAATAGGCCGTAGCTTTTACTTCATTTTTATCGTTTATTTTGTTGTGATATTTTAGAATACCATCAAAAAAAGAAGCGTTACTGTTACTTAAAGCTTCGTCATCTAAAGATCTTAAAATCCAATCTGCATAAGCACCCCTAGCGCCTACGATGAGTGAAGATTTATCTTTTTCAAACGGAATTTCTAATGCCAAATTTGCGGTTACAGGTCCAATAGAACCTTCACCCGTTACTTTTTCTACATTTCCATTTTTTGTTCTGATATCAAAAACGGAAGAAAGTCGCCCACCAAACTCCATAGGTATTGCACCTTTATAAATATCGACTCCTTTAGTTGTAAACGGATTTAAAGCTTGAAAAATTCCGAAAAAGTGTTGTGGGTTGTAGATAACGGCATCGTCTAATAGAACAAGATTCTGGTCTGTTTTACCTCCACGAACATTAAGACCCATAGCACCTTCTCCTGCAGATGAAATTCCAGGTAACGCTTTAGCAACTTGAAGAATGTCTCGTTCCCCTAATACTAATGGAATATTTTTTGAATCTTCAGAAACTATTTGTTCACTGCCGGTTATAGCTTCCTCTACGTTCTTAAAAGCATCTGCTTCAACTACAACTTCATCAAGTTGTTGTAGACCTTCTTCCATTAGTAGATCTAAATTACCATTATTGAACATTATTATTTCACGCTCTGTAGATTCAATACCCATGGCACGCACACTTAATATGTTGTAACCCGAAGGTAATTCTAGATTGTAGTTTCCGGTGGCATCGGTTACGGTAATTTGGTTGGTTCCTTCTACTCGAATTGCCAAATCTTGAATTGGATCTCCAGTTCTAGAATTAATGACCTTGCCATTAAGTAGGTATGTTTTTTGTAAGTTATTAGGGTCGCTTTTGCCTACTTTGGCAATATCATATTCTTGTTTTGTACGTTTTTTAGTATTGTAAAAAGTAGGTGGTGGTACATTGGTTTTATTTTTTGAATTGCTATTTGCACTAATGACTTCTTCATTTCCAAAAAAGCCTTTAGGTAGTTCATCATACACTATTGTGTTTTCTAGAAGTATTACACGCTTAGATGAAGTTAATATGTAATAGTTTAAAGTAGTATTTTTAAGAATAGACTGTAAAATAGTGTTCAAACTCTCGTTCTTAAAACTTGATGAAATTGTGATGCCTCTTGTCCACGAATCTAGAAAGTAGAATTTGTAATCGGTTTGTTTTTCAATATCAAGAATGACCTCTTCTAAAGATGCAGATGAATGTTGACCATTTATGGTGCTAAGTTCTTGAGCACGACTATAAAATAATGTGAATAGAAATAATAAAGTTAACAACTGGTTTGTATTAAGTTTTAGGCTTCTTAATGACAAATTCTGCGTAATAATTGCACGTGATATGCAATTATTAAAACGATGGTTGATCATGTTGGTTGGTTGGATTCTTACAAGATATGAAAAAGTAGAATATCATAAAATTGGATGCTAAGAATAATGTGTTCGGTTTTTTGCTTAAAAGAGTATTTGAGGCATGGTATTTATGTATTTGATGATTTATACTTAACTCATTTATTTGTAGATGATTAATGGGGTTTAATAAAGTTGTCAATGTACCTAGTTTTATGCAAATAATTATACATAGCAAGCTTGATTTTTAGAATACCATAATTTTATTTAATACAGATTTTTAATACAGTATCAATATTGCATTTCATTATATATCAGTATTTTATTACTATTTTTAACATATATTCTTGTTAAATTATAGAAATTGGGTCAATATCAATCAAATACAATGCTTCAAGAAAAGCACCATCAAATATTCATTGAACAAACACCTACGGCCATTGCCATGTTAGATAATAACATGGTGTATTTAGCAGCTTCAAAACAGTGGTTAAAGGATTTTAAATTAGAGGATGAGGATATTGTAGGAAGGTCTCATTATGATATTTTTCCTGAAATAGGAGACGACTGGAAAGAAAAAAATCAATTATGTCTAAAAGGAGCTATTGATATTTGCGATGAGGCTCCTTTTTACCGAAAAGACGGAACCAAACAATGGATTTATTGGGACGTTCGACCTTGGTATAAAGTAAATGGTGAGATAGGCGGTTTGTTAATGCACACAGGTGATATTACAGCCCAAAAGGAAAAAGAGTTAAAAGAAAAACGATTTAAGAACATATTAAGTGATACAAGTGAAATTGCACGTATTGGTACTTGGGAAATTGATCTTATTAAGGAAAAAGTGCTTTGGAGCAGTATGGTGTATGAAATTCATGAGGTTCCACCAGAATATGAGCCATCAATAGCTTCAGGATTAACATTTTTTGAAAACGAAGTAAGTCGTAATAGCATTCTTCAGTCCCTTGAACAAGCTAAAGAAACAGGTAGTCCTGTTAACCTAAATTTGAAACTTAAGACGGCAAAAGGGAATGATCGTTGGGTAAAAGTTATAGGAAAAGTAGAATGCACCAATGATATTCCCACAAAGATTTTTGGTATAACGCAAGATGTAACTTCATCGATGCTTTCAGAGCAGAAATTAAATATTGCACATGCAGAATTAGAAGCGATTTTTAATTCAGAATCGGCAGCAGTTATTACTACAGATAAACATGGTTTTATAAATCGCTTTAACAAAGGGGCTGAAGAATTTTTGGGTTATAGGGCAGAAGAAGTTCTAGGTTTAAAAAAACCAGCAGATTACCTTCTTAAAGAAGAAGTTGAAAAATTTAGAAGTGATATCATAAAGACATTTAGAGGGGATGTATCTTCAGTTGGTCCCGATTATAATTATAGGAATGAAAATATTAATGACACAAGAGAGTGGACATTTCGACGCAAAGATGGTTCTACTTTTCCAACCTTAACTACGATTACAGCAGTAAATAGTGGAGAGGGTGTTAATGACGGTTTTATTGCGGTAATTACAGATATTTCTAAAATAAAGAATGTAAAAAACGAACTGAAAAAGAAAAATGATTTACTGAACTTAGCCGAGGAAATTAGTTTAATGGGACATTGGCAATGGAATATAATTGAAGATAACGCTAAGTGGTCAAAAAACCTTTATGCTCTTTTAGATTATGTAGGCGAGCCAGTTATTTTAGATTTCCCAGCATATTTTAAAATGGTCCATGATGATGATAAAGAAAATGTATTTCAACATTTTGAAAAAGCTAAAGATTTACAGGTGTTTGGGAAACTTACCCATAGAATTATAACTTTTACAGGTCGTATTAAAACAATTCAAATTTTAGCAAACGTTATTTGTAATAAAAAAGGGGAAACGGTTGAAATGGTTGGTACTTGCCAAGATGTTACCGAAGCTAAAAAAGAAGAACAAAAGCTTATTGATGCTAAAGAAGAATTGGAGATTATTGCGCAAAAATTGTCATATCAAAATAAGCAGTTAGCAGATTTTACGCATATAACTTCGCATAATTTAAGGGCGCCTGTAGCTAACTTAAATTCATTGATGGAGATATATAAACTAACTGAAGATAAAACGGAACGCTTAGACATATTTTCAAAGTTTGATACCGTAATTGATCGTCTTACACTTACCTTGAATACTTTAATAGAAGCTTTAAAAACAAAAATCAGCGACACGGAAGAAGAGCTAGAGAATATTGATTTAAACGAAATTCTAGATAATACCACTCAAACCTTAAGTGGTGTAATTTTGAAGTCGGGTGCGGTTATTAAAGGAGATTTTTCTCAATTTTCAGGTATTTTATATAACAGAATTTATATGGAGAGTATTTTTCTCAATTTAATAGGAAATTCAATAAAATATAAAGCAGAAGATCGAACTCCAGAGATATTGATAACTGCTAAAGTAAAAGATGGTAGAAATATTATTATATTTAAGGATAATGGTCTTGGTATTGATTTAAAAAGACATGGACATAAACTTTTTGGACTTAATAAAGTTTTTCACAGGCACCCAGATGCAAAGGGTGTAGGTTTGTTCTTGACAAAAACACAAATTGAGTCAATGGGTGGGACTATTACAGCTTCCAGCGAGGTTAATGTAGGGACTGCTTTTATAATAAATTTTAATTAAGCTTGCTATGAATGACGTTTTAAAAACTTGTATTGTTGATGACGATTCTATATATCGCTTTACAATGGTCAAAGCACTAGAATCGACAAAATTACCTATGGAAATAATGGCTTTTTCTGACGGGGAAGAGGCTATAGACTTTATGTTAGATAACCTTGATCATGATTCGGTATTTCCAGATGTAATTTTCTTGGATATTGATATGCCTGTTATGGACGGATTTCAGTTCATGGAAGAATACGTGAAAATTAAACCTAGGGTAGGTAAAAAAATCACTATTTATATGGTTTCATCTTCTCTTGATCCTGTAGATATAGATAGAGCTAAAAAAATAAGCGCAATTTCAGATTACATTGTAAAACCAATAGGTTTAAGTAGGTTAAAATCGATAATCGAAGAATTGCTTGAAGAACGAAAAAATTAAATATTTTAAGATGTATTCATTCTATTTTTAAGGTTATCATTCATGTGAATTGAGTTAAGGGTAACTACATAATTCAAGTATTTTTGAATGAACCAAAAAATTAAAATATGTCGTTACTTACAATAATCTTGAATATATTATTACCGCCGTTAGCTGTTTTTATGAAACATGGCATTGGTACTACACTTTTAATAAGCATTGTATTAACCTTGTTAGCATGGTTACCAGGCGTAATTCATGCCTTTATTGTAAATCAATAATGTAATAATTATATATAGTCTTTATCTCTGTAGAGATAATAACAGAAGCCGAACAGCCATCAAGTACTTGATAGTTTTTCGGCTTCTTTTTTAGAGTATATAAATTAATTTGAAGGCACTCCTTATTTTAAACCTTGCTATTCATATTAACATTTATTGTGATTACGTAACTGCCACCTCATTATTTTATAATATAACTTTGAAGCGTTAGTAGTTGCATACTAATTCGACTATACTTTTGTCATATGAATTTATGATGTAGCAACTTTTATGCATTCAACCTTTAATATTTATTTCAAAGAAATGAACAAATTTTTTAAGATAGTATTCGGTATCATTTTTATTACAATAGTTAGCTGTAAAGACCATAAAAAAGATGATAAAGATTCCATGGTAAATGAGAAGTCTACAGAGGAGATTAGTCAAAATAATACGGAGTCTATTGTAGAAAATGCTATTACAGCACATGGAGGTTCTTCTTATGATACAGCCAATTATGAATTTGTTTTTAGAGATAAAGTTTATAGGTTCAATAATGCCAATGGGTATACTTATCAGGTAAATTTTAAAGATAGTTTAGGTAATAGAATTGAAGATAATATTAGTGATGGGAAGTTTAATAGAACCGTAAATGAAAAGCTTGTTGAACTTTCTGATAAGGATATTGCAAAGTATAGCAATGCTTTAAATTCGGTTATTTATTTTGCAACGCTACCTCATAAATTAAACGACAAGGCGGTACACAAAGAAGGAATTGGAGAAACAGTTATTAAGGGAGAGGATTATGATGTTGTGCGTGTGACCTTTGGTAAAGAAGGCGGTGGTACTGATCATGATGATATCTTCATGTATTGGGTAAATAAAAAATCTCACTACATTAATTATTTAGCATACAGCTATAGTGTAAACGAGGGCGGGGTACGATTTAGAAGTGCTTATAACCCTAGAACTATAGACGGTATTCGCTTTCAAGATTATATAAACTGGGAGGCTCCTGTTGGCACTCCATTAAAAGAGTTGCCGGCTTTGTTTGAAAAAGGGGAACTGAAAGAATTATCTAGAATAGAAACACAGAATCTGCGTAACCTTAACGTCGTTGAGTCTGTGGAATAATCTACTTTGTAGAACACAATTTACTTATCGTATCTTTGAAAGACTGTGTTTGAATTCATATATAATACGAATTCAAACTAATTTGTTTTATAATTAAACTCCGTCTTATATGAAGGGTGAAACCTTGTTTGAAAGTTTTAGGACCATTTCTGCAAAAGAGTGGAAACAAAAAATTCAATATGATTTAAAGGGAAAGGATTATAATGAAGAGGTTGTGTGGAATTCTCCAGAAGGTATAAAAGTGAAACCTTTTTACCATGCAGACGATTTAAAACACATTAATATTACGGCCACACCTGTTACTTCTTGGAGAATAGGTCAAGTTATTTACGCAGGTAATGCGATAATGGCTAATGAAAAAGCATTAAAAACTATTAAAAAAGGAGCTGAAGCTTTAAGGTTTTTAATTCCTTCGGAAAACATAGATGTTTCGGTTATTTTGAACAATATTGATTTAAGCGCTACTAAAGTGTATTTAGATATGCAATTTTTGTCTAAAAGCTATATTTCTAATGTGCTTAATACAATTCCGTCTTCCAATACTCTAATTTTTCAAGTAGACCCAATAGGTCATTTGGCGAGAACAGGAAACTGGTATGAATCAATGTCTTCAGATTTTATACTTTACAATAAGCTAATAGCATTAAGTGCAGAAAATATTACATCCATTGATGTGGCTCTTTACGAAAATGCAGGGGCAGATATGGTACAGCAATTAGCCTACGCAATGTCGCATGCCAATGAATATTTAAACACTTTAGAGGAAAACGGAAATCTTAATAAACTTAAAAGTATAGAGTTTAAAATAGCAGTTAGCGGTAATTATTTTTTTGAAATAGCAAAGTTAAAAGCACTTAGAAATCTCTGGAAAATTCTTGTGGAAGCATATGGTATTTCAATTCCATGTCATATTTCGTCAACACCATCCAAACGTAATAAAACGATATATGACTATAACGTAAATATGCTTAGAACTACTACAGAATGTATGTCTGCAGTATTAGGAGGGTCTGATTCTGTTTTTAATATGAACTATAATTCTGTTTATAAAAAAAATAACGATTTTGGAGAGCGAATTGCGTTAAATCAGCTTATTTTATTGAAAGAAGAAAGCTATTTCGATAAGGTTGAGAACCCTGCTGAAGGCAGTTATTTTATTGAAACGTTAACTGGTCAATTAGCTGAGAAAGCTTTGATTTTGTTTAAAGCTATAGAAAAAGATGGAGGGTTTCTAAAACAATTAAAGAGCCATACAATCCAAAATAGAATTGCTGATGGTGCTAGAAAACAGCAAGAGAAATTCAATACTAAAAAGTCAGTTTTAATTGGTACCAATGCGTATGTAAGTGTTGAAGATAAAATGGCGCAAGAATTAGAGTTATATCCTTTCGTGAAAAAGAATCCGCGAAAAACATTGATTACTCCAATAATAGAAAAACGATTGGCAGAAGAATTAGAGCAAAATCGATTGTCACATGAGTAGAAAAGACTTGCAACATATTCGTTTAGATGCCAAGGGAATAACAGAAGATAGTTCTACAACACAGAATAGGAACTCTGAAGTTTCCGATTTTACAACAGCGGAAACCATTACGTTAAAAAGTAGATATTCGGCAGAAGATATTGATAATACCGAACATTTGAATTTTGCGGCAGGTTTGCCTCCGTTTCTACGAGGTCCGTATACAACGATGTATGTGCAGCGACCATGGACAATTAGGCAATATGCAGGCTTTTCTACAGCCACAGAAAGTAACGCCTTTTATAGAAAGAATCTAAAAGCTGGTCAAAAAGGATTATCGGTAGCATTTGATTTACCTACGCATAGAGGTTATGACAGTGATCATGAACGTGTAGTTGGTGATGTTGGTAAGGCTGGTGTTGCTATAGATACAGTTGAAGACATGAAAGTGCTTTTCGATGATATACCGCTGAATGAAATGTCTGTTTCCATGACAATGAACGGTGCAGTGTTACCAATTATGGCATTTTATATAGTTGCGGCAGAAGAGCAAGGTGTGTCGTTAAATCTATTATCTGGAACTATCCAAAATGATATTCTTAAGGAATTTATGGTGCGTAACACGTATATCTATCCGCCAAAACCTTCAATGCAACTGGTGGCTGATATATTTGAGTATACCAGTAAATACATGCCAAAATTCAATAGTATAAGTATTTCTGGCTATCATATGCATGAAGCCGGTGCTCCTGCTCATTTAGAGTTGGCATATACTTTGTCTGACGGGCTCGAATATATCAGAACAGGAATTAAAGCAGGACTACAGATTGATGATTTTGCACCTCGACTTTCCTTTTTCTGGGGTATAGGGATGAATCACTTTATGGAAATTGCAAAAATGCGTGCTGCAAGAATGTTGTGGGCAAAAGTGGTGGCAAAATTTAATCCGAAGAACGAGAAATCATTAATGCTTAGAACGCATTGCCAAACTAGTGGTTGGAGCTTAACAGAGCAAGACCCATTTAACAATGTAGCAAGAACGACGATAGAGGCTGCAGCGGCTGTTTTTGGCGGTACACAAAGCTTACATACCAATGCGCTAGATGAGGCCATTGCGTTGCCAACAGACTTCTCTGCGCGTATAGCACGAGAGACGCAATTGTATTTGCAGCATGAAACCAATATTACTAAAACAGTTGACCCATGGGCAGGCAGCTATTATGTGGAAAGGCTTACGCACGATTTGGTACATAAAGCTTGGGAGTTAATGGAAGAGGTAGAAAATCTTGGTGGTATGACCAAGGCTATAGAAACCGGAATACCAAAAACAAGAATAGAAGAAGCAGCAGCAAGAAAACAAGCTCGAATAGACAGTCAACAAGATGTCATTGTTGGTGTCAATAAGTATCAATTGACCGAAGAAGATGAATTACAAATTTTAGAGGTTGATAATAAGGAGGTTCGCAGACAACAATTAGAGCGATTGGATGAGGTTAAAGCAAACAGAAATACTGCAGCGGTTAAAGAAAAATTAAAAGCCCTTACCAATACAGCTAAGAATAAATTGGCGGGTAGTGATTTGGAAGAAAATTTACTAGCTTTAGCTGTATCTGCTGCTAGAGAAAGAGCAACTTTAGGCGAGATCAGTAGTGCTTTGGAAGAAGCCTATGGTAGACATAAAGCTATTATAAATTCATTTACAGGTGTGTATTCAAGGGAAATCAAAGAAGATGTGAGTTTTAAGAAAGCACAAGAACTAGCAGATCGTTTTGCAGAGCAAGATGGTCGTAGACCACGTATTATGGTTGCTAAAATGGGGCAAGATGGTCATGATCGTGGTGCAAAAGTAGTTGCTACGGGTTATGCGGATCTTGGGTTCGATGTAGATATAGGACCACTTTTTCAAACACCTAAGGAAACCGCTAAACAAGCTGTAGAGAATGATGTACATATTTTAGGAATTTCTTCTCTCGCTGGTGGACATAAAACTTTAGTACCTGAAGTAGTTAAAGAGTTAAAGAGTTATGGTCGTGAAGATATCATGGTTATCGTTGGTGGGGTAGTGCCAAAACAAGATTATGGATTTCTAAAAGAAGCTGGTGCTACCGCTGTATTTGGTCCTGGCACTAAAATTAGTGATGCAGCGATACAATTATTAGAGTTGCTTTTAGAATAGAAAAACAAGACAATTCTAAATAAAAAAAGCCCGAGCAAATGAATTGCTCGGGCTTTTTTGTAATTAAAAGTCGTTACGCTGCGGCAACTTCTACTTTGTTCTCTTTATTCTTTAACCAGAAATATAGAATAGTAAATAGAACTATTAAAATTGCAGGGAACAACACCATAGTCCCTAAAGTGTCTTGACCAGAAACTAATTCTAATTCATCTCCAGTAAAACCTTGTGCTTTAGCTGTTGCTCTATCCGCATCGATCCAACCACCAATAATCGGTTGAAAAATTGATGATGAAAACATTCCGATCGCTCCAATAATTGACATACCTAAAGCTCCTGTTTTAGGCGTCTTTGTTGCTGCTAAACCAATCATGTTTGGCCAGAAATATGCAACTCCAAGTGCGAAAATAACCGCTGCTACATAAGCCATTGCACCTGTTTGTGTACTAAATAAATAGATACCTAAAGTGGCAAGGACTGCAGAACCTAAAAGCACGCCTGTTTGATTAAATTTGGCTACCATACTACCTCCAAAGTATCTGGCAACAGCCATTAAACCTGCTGTCAATGCTAGTATTAAAGTTGGCTCAGCACCACTTTTAGAAAGAATAAGTCCTACCCATTGGTTAGGTCCAAATTCTGAGATAGCTGTAAGTGCCATACATATTGCGATGAATAAAAATAATGGAGTAAACATTCCTTTTAAGTTTCCGCTAATCGTTGCAGCTTCTTCAATTTTTGCCTTGGGCCAAGTTTGACCATAGAATAAATAAGCATATATAAGTGCAGGAATAATTAGTAACCATACTTGGCTTTGACCGATAATTCCAAAATCTGTCATAAAACCAGATAGTAAACTACCTACCGCAATACCACCAGGAAACCACATGTGAAAACGGTTTAACATAGTACTCATTCTATTGCCTTTGTATGCATCTGCAATCATCGGGTTACATGCGGCTTCAGTACACCCATTACCTAAACCAATAAGTAGGTTGGCTACTAAAAGACCCGTGTAACTTCCAGAAAAAATCAGCAATAAAATACCTGTTGTATGTGCGAAAAAAGCAAATTGCATAATTACTTTACCACCTACTTTGTGGTAGATTAAACCACCAATTACCATGGCAATTGGGAAACCTAGAAACCACATAGAGGTTATTAATCCGGCTTGACTTGCACTTAATTCTAGTTCTGTTTTAAGTTGATCTAGAATACCTGCTGCAATGGCGAATGAAAATGCCGTGGTAATTAATGCGAAGCAACTGGCGTAAAACAGTCTATTCGCATTTACTTTAGAAGTTGAGTTAGAACTTTCCATATTTAAATTGATTTAGTTGTTGTTTTGGTTAATTTGCTAAACTAATGAAAATGAAATAATATCAATGCTTTTTTAGTAAAATGATACCTTAAGTGCGACAGAATGCACAAAAAATGGTATTTATATAATTTTTCATGTTTTTTATGCAATAAGAATTTAATGATTTTTGTCTTATTGTATTGATACTGAAGTATTAGGTAACTTGTCGGCATAAATTCCATCCTTAAATTTAAAATTATGAAATACTGTATTCTAATGTTTTTACCCTTTTTTATGATTAGTTGTGGTAATACAAATGAAGAAACCACGAAGAACGTAGAAAATTTAAAAGCTATTACAGATGTAAATTACAATCCTGAAGCTGCTTTAGATAGTTTAGGAATTGTATTAAGAGATCAAGGTATTCCCGTAGCAAATTATGTGCATGTAGTAAGAACTGGAAATCTTCTCTTTCTGGCAGGTAAGGGACCTAAGCAAGCAAATGGTGAAAATGTAGTAGGCAAATTGGGACAAGATTTAGGTATAGAAGAAGGTTATGCTGCAGCTCGTGAAGTTGGTATTAATCAGCTGTCTGTATTGCAAATGGAATTAGGGAATTTAAATAAGGTCAAAAGAATAGTCAAGGTTCATGGTATGGTCAATGCAACTGCTGATTTTACAGATCACTCTAAAGTGATTAATGGATATTCAGATTTAATGGTTGCAGTTTTTGGTGAAAAGGGAAAACATGCAAGAGCTGCAGTTGGCATGGGGTCATTACCAGGAAATATGGCCGTTGAAGTTGAGATGATTGTAGAGGTCTATGAGTAAAGTAGTTAACTTGGCTTGTTTTCATTCTAATATAATTTAACAGTAATGTTGAAACAGATTAAAATTTCATATTAAAATATAAAAAAACCGAGAGTTAACTCTCGGTTTTTACTGTTTAAATGAGAATGAATCGGGTTAGATTAGACGATCATTATGTGATATTGCAATAGTATAGTACACTGTTTTTGTATTATTAGATTGTGTGCCGGTTATAAAATATCCAAATCGTTCTTTTGTGATTTTTACATTAGAAAGTTCTACATTTTGGCTCCATGTATGAAATTGCATTTTTACTTTCACATTGTTTCCTGAAGAAGAAATAGACAAACTTTCTACGGTCTTTTTACTTTGAAAATTGTTACGGTCATTGAAGGAAGTTTCAATATTTTCAATTTTAATGATATCGCCTTTAGTCAAATTTAGTGGTCCTGAACCAAAAGTTGTAAACGGTAATTCTACATTGCCATCTTTTTTAACTGTTGATGAACTTACATGGGCGTTGAAAATAAAACCTTCATTTATTTTAGAGACCAAACGCGCAAACACCGCATTGTTATAATCTGAATTTACACACGGTAGCGTTGATTTCAATATTACCGGATTATTTGCTGCTAGGCTAATGTTAGATGTGCATATAGCTAAAGTGAATACCCCTAATAGAATTGTTTTTTTGTAATTTTTCATAATTTCTGTTTTTATAGTTTATTAAATAATTATTCAATCCAGATTTTTGATATCGCCATATTGCAACCGGTTTTGCTTCTAGAATCAAATTGAAGTCTTATATAATCGATATCAGAAAAGGTGAAGCTTTCTCCTGTTGGTTTTATTTCTGTAAAAGGAATAGTGAATACGAATTTACCTTCACGAGACGGTACATGCTTGCCATAGGCTGCATACGTATTATTAGTGAAAAGATTTAAGTTAATGCCGTTAATGGTGCTTTTAGCGTCAAACTCAACCTTTAAGGATTTGTATTTACTTAAGTCTAGGTTTAAGGGGGAATTTCCACTTTTATTAATGCCGTAATTAACATATGTTGTACCACGGGTATCATAGGCATAACTCATAATCAATAGTCCTTTTTTAATACTTAAGTTCATATTTTGATTATGTGGATTTTGGTTTAGTTTCGCATAAATTTGGCGGTAACTACCTATTATATTTTTGCCAGATTGTATTTTTCGTTGGTCTTTCATATCTGTAAAAATCAAATTATTTACTTCACCTGTTGTAAAATCATCAATTACCAGTTGTGCATGCATTACATTGGTTATTATAATTGCAATTAATGGGAGTAATATTCTCATAATTTTGTTTTCAGTTATATCAATTCATGTTGCAACAAACAAAAGGTTAACATTCACTTTAATTTTTTTACTTTTAAGTGTTAACTATTTATCCATAAATACATTAAATGGAAAATCATTCAGATACATCTTTATTTGATGCACTAAAAAAAGGCTCTGAATCTGCTTTTAAAAAAGTGTATGAAGACAATAGAGAGCTGTTTCTAAATTTTGCGAAACGATATTCTCTTGCAGATGAAGAAGTATTAGATGCTTATCAAGATGCCTATGTGGCGTTATATGAAAATATCCAAAATGGAAAATTGGTAACGTTGAATAGCTCTTTGAGTACATATATAATAAGTATTGGTAAGTACAAGATTATGGAGCGATTAAGAAAGAGAAATAAGCATACCAATAATGAATTATTATTGAATAGGATAGAAGAAGTAGATGCTAAAATTGAAGAATTTGATATTGGTTCAGAGGAGCTATCTCCTGAACAAAAACTATTGCGTACGTATTTTGGGAAATTAGGAGAAAAATGCAAGAAAATTTTGAAGCTGTTCTATTATCAACAGTACAATATCAAAGAAATAATGACAGAAGGAAATTACAATAGTGAAAATGTGGTAAAAAGCCAGAAATCTAGATGCTTAAAAACATTAAAGGAAGCCATTAATAATGCCCCCAAGATATAATGGACAAAGAAACTTTATTATTAAAATATTTTGACGGTTCATTATCCGAAGAAGAGAAGGTTATATTAAACCGGTTTTTAGAAGAGGATGATGAGTTTAAGTCGCAATTTCTTCTTGAAAAAGATGTGCAAGCGGTAATTAGAGAAGAGAACCGTATTGGATTAAAGAAAAGATTACAGCGTTTTGAAACAGAAAGCGAGACCGTTTCTACTTCCTATAAACGAACCTGGTGGAAACCATTAAGCATTGCTGCAAGTATTATACTTTTATTAGGGGCAAGTTGGTTACTGTTTAATTCTAATGTCTTTAATGGACAAGAACAATTGTTTGCTAGTAATTATGAAAAATACCCAAATACGGTATATACCATTACTCGTAGCGATGTTTCAGATGATTCTTTAGAACGTATGGCTTTTGAAGCATATGAAACCAATGATTATGATGCAGCTATTGAATATCTTCTAGACTTAAAAGAAAAAACTAGATTGGATTATGTAGATTTCTACCTAGGGCAATCATATCTGGCTAATGAAAACTATTTAAAAGCCATAGATAGATTTCAGGAAATTATAGAGATTAATAGCGAATTTAAACAGGAAGCATATTGGTATGCTGCTCTCGCAAATTTAAAACTTGATCAAAATAAGGAAGCCAAGCAATTATTAAAAGAGCTTGTACAGAACAAGAAATATAAATTAAAAGAAGCCTCTGAATTACTTAAAAAGTTGGACTAATCGTTTTCTACCTAGAAAAAGAAGCAAGATTACTATGCTGCAATAAAGAATCCAATGCCATTTGGAAGATGATAATAAAGGTTTTGTATTTCCTTGAATAATATAGCCAGACCACCAATATGGATGAGATAAACCGTTCTCTTTATTCTTTTCTAGAAAAGTAAGCTTGGCTTCTCTTAAAGATTCGTCCTTCGCTTTTCCATCGGCAAGATTTAAATAAAAATTCCCCATTAAATCCGAAGAAGAGTTGTCATTTATTTTCCAAAGTGTACTGGTAATGCTAGCTGCACCGCTATAGAAAAATCCTCTAGCTAGACTCAAAAAACCTTCTCCACGTTTGAGTTCGCCAATACCACTTTCGCATCCACTTAAAGTAACGAGACTAGCATTTAAGGTTAAGTTATATAGATCTTTTACAAAAAGCAGGTCGTCAGAGGCTGTATTAGGTGTAAAGGCTAAATAAGAATATTCGGGATTTTTATCATCAAAAACAGCATGTGTTGCCAAATGTAAGACCGAATAATCAGATAAAATAGCAGTGAAATTTTGAAGCGTAGCTTGGTCATTAATAAAAGACTTACCAGTAAAAGATGTCAATATCTGCTGAACTTCATTTCTGTTGTGCGGTAAATTACCTAATACTTGAGATCTTGTTCCATCTGAAGGAGTAGTAGAATTAAACGATGGTGCAAAAGCCAATAGTTTGGTGCTAACTTGTTTTTTACCGTTTAATTGGGACAACAGCGTTACCGAGTTAACATAACTAATGGTCTTATCTTGAATTAGATAGGTGTTTTTTTCAGGATTAGATACTAAGCTTTCAAAGGGAATATAGTTTAGAAGACCATCTGGAATGATAATTAGTTTCTCTTCTGTAAAGTTACTCAATACAGGCGCTAGCAGTATTTTATATAAAGAATGGCTTAATAGAGAAAGAGAGTCTAGATTCGATTTTGGATTAGACAACAATCCGTGTAAATTATTAATATCGCTTTCAAGTTTATCAGAAGTAGTTATAGATTCAATATGTTTTTTATTTTTGGTTGCCGCTATAGTATATATGTTTTGGCTTCCGTAGAAATATGAAACTAATAGTTCATTTTCTGCTAAATTTTCTTGAGCCTCTGCAAGTGATAAAACTTTGCTATTATATTTTAAGTTATAATAAGCAGGATATTTTTTTTCAATATCAACTATTAGATTTCGAAGTTCTTGATTTAAATGGAACAGCTTGTCTTCAATACTATTTTCTATATTTTCTGAAATAGTAATTTCCCTTTCAATATGTGTAATTTCTGCTTTTAATTGAGCTTCACGCGCTAAAACTTTGTTTGGTATACTAGCAAATTGTGTAGCTTGAGAAGATAATAAAGCTTCTAGTAATAGTACAGATTTGCTGTTTTCTGCAAACTGAAAAGCGTTATCGATATAGGAGTTATTTTTGGTTAATTTATATAAATTGTAAGAGGCTTCTATACCAGATTCGAAAATAGGATATGCATTATCTATTAAGAATAATTTATCAACAGAATTTTTAAAACTGGGTTTAACTTGATTAAGAAAAGTTGTGGCTTCGCTTACAACAGAAATTGTATTCTGGTAAGATTCCTCATTTTCTTTCAAATTTAAGGTTGCAGCCTTGTTTTTAAATAGTTTTAATGTATTTGGGTCTTTGTCTATTTTATTTAATGATTCATTAAGTGCTAAATCAAAATTTAGTAATGCCTTATCATGAAATCCGAGAAGGTTTTCTAGTAGTCCTTTTTCATTGTAAGCAATTTCCAGGTCAGTGTTTTTTTGTTTTTCAAAATTTTCTTTGATGACACCTATAGCTGAATCTATTTCAATGATAGCAATTTCATATTCCCAATTATTTTTATGAATCTGTGCTTTTCTTAAATGATATTTTGGATGAAATATAGGTTTGTTAATGAATAGTTTTTTAGAGTCATTTAAAAATAAAAGTGCACTATCTTTTTGTAGTAGGTGACCATAATTTTCAGCAATATGAAATGCATTGGTAATTGCAGAATTTATATTTTTCTCTTTCTTATTATAAGCGTATGCTTTAAGTAAATATGCATTGGCTTCTTTATATTTTTTTTCTTTTAGTAATACTTCGGCAAGTAAATTATAGTTACCGGTTAACGCCTCTAAATCAACATTTTCCGATTTCTCAATATCTCTTATGTTTTTTCTGTATAACGACTTGGCGTTGTCATACTTACCCTCTATCATATAAAGTTTTCCGAGAAAACTATATGCTGCAGAGGCTAAACTTGTGAGCGTTTCACTTTTTGCATTTGCAGAGTTATAGTTCTTTATAATTTTCTCAAAAGCTGTTCTTGATTTTGAGTATTCCAATAGTTTTAGATGATAGTCCCCTTTGTAGTATAAAAGAATATTTGAATTGTCTGAATTAAAATCATTGGTGCTATATATAAGTGAATCTAGTTGGTTTAGGTTAGCACTTATTCTGCGTAGATCATAGTGGTAACTAGCAACACCCGTAGTATTAAATAGCGACTCTATTAGAGTAGAGTCGCTATTAATTTCTTTTGCAATTTCTTTAACTTGATCAAAATAGAAGTATGCAGAATCTTTTTCGTAATAATAGTGCTGCTCAGCTTTTTTGTTTAAAGAATCTATAGTTGAAAGCGTAGCATTTTGTGGCCATATATAAATTGGTAAAAAATATAAAACAATGATTATTAGATTAATCGTGCGCATTAATATTTTTACGTTAACTATCCATTTTCACTAAGGTAATAAAAGCATTAATTACCAAGTACTATAGAATAGCTTGATTTGAAGCCATCTTTATCCAATTTTTCAATTTCGATTAGGATTTCTTTTCCAAAATCAGTTTTGGGAAGATATGCATATTGTAATTCAGATTCATATCCAGGTAATGGATTCAATTTCCCTAAATTAGAAGTTGTCTTTCCGTCAACAGAGCTAAATACACTATTTACTTTAACTACGTTTTTATCAAATATCAGGTATTCAAATCTTACTGGAACGCACTTACCACCTGGTATATCACATGGTATTGGAAAAGTCTTCATTATTACGGCTAAGTCTATAATTAGAGCTAAACGTTGTTTTAAATCAGCTCTTAAAGTCATTAATTCCTTCCGCTCTTCCTCATTAGCATCCTTAATTTTGGCATCAATGATTTCAATTTCGTTGTTTATATAGAATTTTTCTAGGTCGCCTTCATAAATGTAGTTGTCACTAGTAAGGTCTATTTTTTCATTATCGGATATTGTTCCTGTAAAGTCTTTTATACATGAGGATAGTAAAACGCTACTCAGTACAATTAATAATAATTTAGATTTCATGATGTAGTAATTTTAAAATTTAATAAATTGATTTAGTTATAGTTTAAAGGTCAGTTGGTTACACTTAAAAATATGTGAATTTCCATTTAGAACCTATGAAATATGTAACAAGTGTTGTTTGATATGTAGCACTGGTATGTTTTACAGTATGTTTGATATTATCTAAGTTTTTTCAACACTAAGAAAAAGCACTGCAAGACTTTTTTGAAATAGATGTATCTGTAACTGCAATAACATAATTGTAAGCTGGATTGTGTGTAAAATTGTTTTCATCGTTCTTGTTTTAATTGTTATTTACAATTAATGCAGATTGGTGAAAAAGGTTAACAATGTTTGGGAAAAAATAGGAAGTATAATGAAACTTACATTGTCTTTTGAAGAACCAGAATATTATTGTCTATTACTTTAAATGTCGCTTGATGAAAGAAATGTTCAAACGTCTGTCTTAAGACTTTTCTTAAATTTCTGGAGTACTCTTTATTAATTGGATTTTGATCTTCTCTAGCAAACTTTCCACTCATGGTTATACCCAGTACTTCAAATTGAATGACATCAGCTGTTTTAATAGGGTCAAGTAATAAACTGATATAAGTGTCTCCAGACCATTGCACAACGTGTGGTGCGGAATCTGACACTTTCTGTACACATGAATAATTATTTAATTTACTGATAATTTTTATAGGACCGAGGTCATTAAAATATGAAGTGAAGAATATTTTTTCGAATTTATTTGCCCTAAAACTGGTTTCGGTACTTGTAACCTGTTCAAAACTGTATTGAAAATATATAGGTCCGACTTGTCTGCTTTTCAATGACGATACCGGTTTTTTTATTTGAGAAGTGTCAATTACAGCAGAGGTATCGTGCTTATTTTTAATAGAAAGAACAGTTGTTTCTTGGTGCCATTTTAATTCAGCCTTATTATCTTTAAAAGTCACTTGAATGTTTTTTGCTGCTTCATTATTTAAAATTTCAACAAGGTCTAGAATTTCGTTTTGTGTCATTGATTGACAGTAGCAACTAAATGTTGATAGTATCAGAAGTATATGGTATATTATATGTTTCATTGATGTTAGTTTTTAATTAGGTAGAATAAGAACATCAACTCTTCTGTTCTTGGCCCTGTTTTCATCGGTATCATTTTCAACTAAAGGTTGTGATTCACCAAAACCTTTTTCTTTCCAGCGGAAACTGCTACTGGGAATTAGTCTTTTTAATTCAGCGGAAACACTTTTAGCACGTGCAAGTGATAATTTTTGATTCGTTTCCTTACTCCCCACATCATCTGTATGGCCCTCAATAATTACATTTCCTTTTTTTAAGACCGCAATATTTTGAGCGAGTTTTTTTAAAGCTGCCATTCCTTCTGGTTTAAGTATAGACTTACCAGTTTCAAACAGTACTTTGCTATCTAGATTAAGGCGCATTGCCGCGCCAATGGCTGCTATAGCATCTACATCTGCACCTGGTAACCCACTTTCCATTTTTAAATCTGTAAGGCGTACATAGTAAAATAGTTCGCCCTGTTCTACAAAGGGTGAAATATCTACTTCGGCAACACCACCATCAATTTTACCAACGTGAATCCATTTTTTGCCGTCTTTAGAGATTTCTAAATCGGTCGGCTCAATTTGCCCTATTTCAAAAATGTACAAATCGGGTCCATTAACATCGGTCAATGCATTATCGGTGAATTGTACCGTAATGCCACCTCCTAAACCAAGACTATGTATTCCGGTGATGTCATGCAGGTCAAAACCTTGCAATACATCTGGTTCTCTAAGTACGTTGTCTACTTTTTGTGTTAGTAAAAGTGGATGATTGGATTTTATGACCTTATCTGCAAAAGAGAATTCGCCTAAGGGCAAGTAAACGGCTTTTTTCATATGCCCTACATAGGTTTCGCCGTTTTCGTCGCCAAAATAGAGATCAGGATTTAATTTTTGGAATTTATCCTTCGCTGCTTTAGCCTTTCTTTCAAAATCTTTTTGGAATACTTTGACAATTTTCTTACGATATTTTATGGTTTCTTGATATCTAGAACTCGCTTTTAAAGCGCCAGAGTTGATGTCGTTTTCAGTTTTTTCAAGATCAGCCAAAACTTTATTGGCTTCTTTGACACTATGTAGTTGTCCCGTTACTTTTTTAAGGACTTCAATTTTCTTGGTTTCTTCGAAAGTAGGTGGTTCTTCATTCTTACGTTCAATATCGCGAAAGACATAGCCTGCTTCGTTCAAGTCCAATTTTTCCATGACATTGGTGCCTGCTAAAGAATCAATAGTTTTTAGTTTTGCCATAGTAGCTTCTGGACCAGATTCAGCTTGGATTATTAAAATAGCCTCTTCAAGTGAAACTCCCGTTGGTGTGTTTTTAGAAGTCAACTGTTCTTTGGATAGCTTACCTTTCAATTCTGGTTCATTTTTAAGCTCTAGTTCTCTATTCTTTATCGCTTCTTGAGCTAGAATCTTAAGACTATCTGGATTGTTTATGAGTTTTTGCATTTCTTCTCTAGACACTCCGCTTGCTTCTAACAAATCAAAAATGGCATCAGTTTTTAATAGGTCACCAAAAGAACCTAAATCCTGTGAGCTATGAGAATCGGATCCGCTCATTTCTAAAAGCTTCTTTAAAGCATTGGCTTCTGGTGAGTTATTATCAGAGCTTTCATCCTCACTACCCATATTAAAAAGGCCGCCTAATTGCTCCATTGACTTTTTTAAATCATCAGATGATATATTGGCTTCTTCATCGCGGTCTGGTTGTAGTTCTAACTGTTCTTCAGAAATCTCTCCATTTTTTTTGGTCTCACCACATGATAGCATGAGTAAGAACGATATCAGATATATTAAATAATTCCTCATGATTATTGTCTTTTGTATTTGTCTGCCATAAATTGAAAGTAGATGAAGCCTGCATGGTTGTACCAATTGTCATAACCTAGCATGGATTCGCAATTTTCAATTGCCCTTAAATTTTCTTCAAGTGCGTGAATCATTTGCGCATATTTGTCATCATACGCTTTGTTTAAGGTGGGAATAGATTTTGTTAGAATAATCATTTTTTGACTTTGCCAAGCTAAGCCAGATACACCATGAACGCCAGATACGTTATCGCCAAATGCTATACCCGCATTTATTTTTTTCATGGCATGGGAGTAAATTACACGCAGTCGTTCTAAGTTCAATCGTCTGTTATTTAAATTGGCATATTCTTTTTCTAAACAAGCACAACCTGCTTTATTGTCGTTTTCATTTGGCATCATTGCTGTAATCAATCCTAAAACATTTGCTTCTTCATAGGTTGTATTAAAGTCTTTATATTTTTCGATATTTAAACTGACTTCTATATTATTAATGGCATCTAATGTTTTCAATGCTGCCATCGGTATTCCATTGGGAGGGTTTTTTTTAGTTTTTTCAATGTTTTCTTTATCATTCACAGGGAAACCACTATCCTTATTTTGTTTTGGAGGATTTGAAATATCATCTTTATGATAGTTTATAGGATTGCCATTGTTATCATATTTTGGGCGGTCATAATTATCATATTGAATAGGTTTCTTATTTGCATCTAAAGCTGGTCTAGACTCTGTTTCACCTTCTGCATATCGGATGGGATCGCCGTTAATGTCATATTTAGGACGTTTATCGTCTCCAAAAACAGGGTACTCAATAGGTTTGTTGTTTCTGTCATATACTGGTCTTCCATAAGGACCAACTTCATCATTATGAACTGGTTCACGATACTGAATAGGATTACCGTTAATATCATATTTCGGGCGACCTGCATCGGTGGTTATAGGGTAATCTATACGTTCGTTGTTGCTATCATATACTGGAAGTCCTGAAGAGTTAAATTCATCATAGTTAATATTATCACTACCATCAGAATTAGAATTTGGTGATGATGTAGTAAGAGGTTCAAAAGATGAGCCTGAGCTTGATGAATTACTAGAGCCTTGCATGCCTGGGACAGAAGTGTTGTTGTTACCATTTCTGTTAGTTCCAAATTGCGGTGGTATACATGAAGAGGGTAACCTTGGACCTCCTCTTGGATCTGCGTTTGCTTGAGCATCGTCGTCATCGGCACTTAACCGCCTCATGATTTCGTTCGCAACATTATTTGCCCCCTCAAAAAAATCTTGAATTCCGTCATGATTTTCATGAACAAATTTCAATGCTCCAGTAAATACTTCAGAAAGGGATGGTCGAGCACCAGCAGAACTAATTTGTTGTCCTAGAACAAAGCAAATTAAAATGAGAAGCGTTTTTGCAGATTTCTTTTTAATTAATAGTAGTACCAATAAAATAGTGATAATGCTGAAAAACCCTATTACAACGTAAAGTATTGTATTCGTGCTATTTGGTCCGATACTATTTTGTGATGGAAAATTAGAATTTGAGGTATTAAGTACTTGACCACTTCTTTCAGCAGCTGCTTCATTAGCAGGATAATACAAATTACCCATGAACGGAATCTTTTCACCAGTAGTCCAAACGGCAAGTTGAAAAGGAACATTAAGTTTTCGACCGGTTACTACAATACCAAATTTACCTGCCGTTTCAAAAGCTTCCTGAAATATACCGTTGTTGGTCAGCCCGTTAATTTTACTGTCTGTCCAGTTATCTTTAACGATATCTACTTTTATATCAGAATTTTTATCAGTAATTACCGTAACCATTACTTTTTGTAAAAGCGTAGTGCCTTCTGTCCAAAATTTTAAGGAGTCTTTTTCAGTTTCACCTTGCATATAAGCAGAAATCACTTCTTCATTTTGTGAATCTGGACTAAACTCTAAGGTATAGACTTGATTGCCGGTATCTAGTTCGGGCATTTTTATTTCATCTTGTGCGAATGCAACAAAACTGAACAATAGAATAATATGGAGTAGTAGTTTTTTCATGACATTTCTATTTTCTATGTTTCTGTAATAAATAGTTCGCTAAATCGGTCATTTTAAGACGTAGCTCTTCATGTTGCTCTTTGGTGCGATCTGTATTTGCACTTTTAATTCCGTAGTGCATTAACACTGCTTGGTCATAATTTTCATTGTAAATGATTATTCTTCCATGTGCGGGTTGTTGGGCGATATAAGTATCGCCGGTTTCAGCCAACTCTATGTCCATCCCCATAATCTTTAGCCCAGCTTCTTTACGTTCCAAATAGCTGGCAATTTCTTTTTTATTCTGTTTTATTGAACTAGGGATAGACCTCCATGAAATTCTTGAGTCGCCATCTAAAGTATTTGTACCAAACCCTTTCAAGTCAAAAGAACATTTGTTTTCACCGATCTTGTCTAGCATAGCAAGGTTTGATCCCGGTACTTTGAGCACTTCTGCCAATTCAGCAATACTCATATCACAATTGTCATTATTATACAGAGAACTATAATCGCCTGAGGTATTTGGACTGCTTTCTTCTTTTTCTAATGAAACCTGTTTAGAAACTGCTTCGGTTGTATCTTGTTTTTTAGGGGTATCGTTACAGGCTATTAAAAGAGAAATAAAAAAAAGTGCTAATGTGTGTCTCATACTGAATGTTTTAAAATGGTTTTTCATAATCTAAGGTGTTAATGCTAAGGTCTTTCTCTATTAATTGTGTACAGATCATATGAACTGGTGTCGCATTTTTCTGAGAATAATCGATCATATCCATTTCAAGTACCAAACCGTCTATAATACTTAACCACGATGGGTCAATTCCCTTTTTTATGTTTTTAAATTTTTTTGTTCGTAAACTTGAATATGCGATATGGAATGAAATATCTGCATCTTGGGTTATCCAAACAGTACCAGACAATTGCGGACCGGTTACTTGGTATTCATCACACTTATATCCTAAAATATCTTTGGTTTGACCTGTATTCGATACCGAAAAATCATCGCTGTCTATATCCAATTCTGGAGTATCTTCTAAATCTAATCGTACCGAATTTGTTGTTCGCTGTCCGCCCATATTCATAAAGGTGTGTATAGCTTCATTTGGTAAATCCATTACGGTAATGAATTCAGAATCATCTTTCATATTAAAGGAGCTGCCTATATATTCGTCCTCATTTGTTAAATAGTAGGTAATGTCGGTGGTGTTTCCATCACTCTCAATTTCCATTACGTACTCGTGGCTAAATGAGTATAGCTCAAGTTTTTCGGCTTTTTTATTTTTAAATATTCTGCCTTTATTGTTAAAAACAGTGTCGAAAGATTTTTCAGTTTCACGTTCTGTTTTTTCAGCTACTTTTCTCTCTATAGTTTGTGCTGCAGCTTCCTGGGCACGTTCTTTAAGTTTTTTAAAAAATTGTGCATTAGCGGTAGTGGTTATGCTGAATACAGACAGTAACGCTATAAGTTTAACAGTTTTCATAGTCATTATTCTTTAATCGTTTGCTTTTAATGTCACGATTAAAAAAAGGTTAACATCAATCTGTTTTTCTCGTTGAAATTTGCTGAATTGTGTTATTCTTAGGAAGGAGTAAATGAACTAGTTGTAATTTTAAAAATTATGTTTTTATGATAGTTTCGTTAGTGAAACTAAAAGGCGATTAAAATAATAATAGCCTGTGCTGGTGAATAAGTGAAGGAGAATTTGACTGGAAAAACCTGAAAAAATACAGTTTAGATAGTAGAATGTTTATCTAATATCAATACTATAAAAACTAAGCGCCATGATTTCGTACCACCCTATTTAGGGCTACGTTTTTAATTTTATAAAGTCGATTAAATAATCGCCTATTCTTTAGTTATATAATGAAGGGTTGTGTCTGGTTAATTTTTCTTTTCACTAAAAATGAATACTACTAAAAAGGCAATGATTAGGCAAACAGCGAAAAATCCGAAAAGATTAATGTAATTAGACATGAGTAGGAATTTTCAGCTAAATTATAAAAAGTAAGACGGAGAAAGGTTCATATCGAGTTATTTTCGATGAACGGTAAGCTTTAATGAGTCATATCTAAATGCTTAATAATCAGTAATTTTTAGATATTATTTAGTTGAGTGTTTATAATGTTTTTGTATTTTATTTTGCTCAAAATTCAGACAGAGCTCTTTTACTCCAAATTTCATACATAGGTTCTCCTTTACTATTCTTACCTGTATGGTGCCAATCTGTGCCTTCTAGGTTATAATTGAATTCTAATTCTGCGCCAACTCTTGCGTTGTCCTTTGAGAAAAACTCAATGTATTCTTTATATGTGCCATTTTGTGCGCTATATTGACCGCCACCAGTTCCTGAGAACTTGAAAGATTCGGTATCGTAAGCAATCCATTGAAAAGTACTATCCATTAAAAATTTTAAAGTTTTTCTTGAGCTACTCTCACCTCTTCTGTCTTGCCCCGTGTCTGGTCCTCTAGTAGCAAATAACCAAGTTCCGTCTAAATCTTGAGTACTTGGTAATAGAGGGTTGAGAGTAAGTTTTTCGAACCAATTCATTTGGATTTTTTCACCGTCCATTTCAATGGGTATGGATAATTTTTGAATTGCGTCTTCACTGTAATTAGAATTGAACTCTAAAAGCACTACTAAAAGATTGTGAGCAGAAGCCTCCTCCATTTGTATAAATCCTCCTAATGTTTTTATAAAATTAGCTGGTTCAATTTCATACTCGTTATAGATAAAATAATCCTCATTAATTTTTACTTGATGTACTCTTTTAGAACCATTAATTTCTACTGTATCTGCATAAATTCCAGGTAGAATTTGGCTATAAGCGACAAAACTTGTGGCAAAAAAGAGAATTGTAAATATGTAATTACTTTTTATATTGAAATTTTTCATTTTATAAATTTTGGAATCTTGGTTTTAATAGCTTAAAAATAAAACAGTTATGTGTTATTTTAAAGTTTTCATCACATAATAATTTAAAATTTTGGCACAGGTCGTAAAAAAAATAAAAACCCTTGTTTTTTCAATTTTTTTGATTTCATTTGTTCTGTCCTAATACACTACTTAGTGCGTTAGTGATTTCAAGCTTTTAGCTGAACATTATGTATCGTTATTCTATGTTCGGGTTTGAGGGGAATTGGAAGTTTTTCCCACAAATGGCTTATAAGATAGGTTGCCGATTAGTTAAGCACACTTCCGATCCTTATTCTACAATCATGCAAAGTCAGCATGATTACTTCTTCATTCCTACCACACAGATGCAAATCTTGGTGTGATCATTTGCTTAAGATGGTTACGTTTTCTTAACTTTAAGTCTTCAGGCTTGTTGCTATATTTATAAAATATCAAATTTCATAATAATTCAATTTCATGAATACCAAATACATTGATCTAATCGATCAAACTTATTATTTTCCTCAAGAAGAGTTTAATTTAGATGGTGAGCACTTACAATTTCACGGCATACCTTTAAATGAATTAGTTAAAGAATATGGTAGTCCTTTAAAATTTACATACCTACCAAAAATTTCTGATAACATACTTAGGGCCAAAAATTGGTTTGCAAACGCTATAGAAAAAAACAACTATAAAGGTAAATACCATTATTGTTATTGTACAAAAAGCTCTCATTTTCAGCATGTAATGCATGAGGCTTTAAAGAATGATATACATATGGAAACCTCCTCTGCTTTCGATATTAATATTATTGAAAAACTTAAAGCAGATGGCAAGTTAACAGACGATACGTTTGTAATCTGTAACGGTTTTAAACGGGAAAAATACATTGATAACATCGCTAGATTAATTAATAATGGTCACAAAAATTGTGTACCTATTATAGATAATTACGAAGAAATAGATTTGTTGTCAGAGGTTATTAATGACACTTTTAAAGTTGGTATTCGTATTGCGTCTGAAGAGGAGCCTAAATTTGAGTTCTATACTTCTCGTTTAGGAATAGGCTATAAGAATATTGTGCCTTTTTATGAGAATCAAATAAAGGATAATGATAAGGTTGAGCTTAAAATGCTTCATTTTTTCATTAATACTGGTATTCGTGATAATGCTTATTATTGGAACGAACTTGTAAAGTGTTTAAAAGTATATGTTCGTTTAAAGAAGATTTGTCCTTCATTAGATAGCTTAAATATTGGTGGTGGTTTTCCTATTAAAAACTCATTGGCTTTTGATTATGATTATCAATATATGATCAATGAAATTTTAAACCAAATCAATATTACGTGTTCAGAAGCAGATGTACCTGTTCCTCATATTTTCACCGAATTCGGTAGTTTTACTGTAGGTGAAAGTGGTGGAGCCATTTATGAAATCTTATACCAGAAGCAACAGAATGATCGTGAAAAATGGAACATGATAGATTCATCTTTCATTACCACTTTGCCAGATACTTGGGCTATTAATAAAAGATTTATCATGTTGCCAATTAATCGTTGGAACGATGAATACGAAAGGGTATTATTGGGTGGACTTACTTGTGATAGTGATGATTACTACAATAGCGAGCAAAACATGAACGCCATTTATTTACCTAAATATAAAAGAGAGAAACCATTGTATATCGGTTTTTTCAATACTGGGGCATATCAAGAATCAATTGGTGGTTATGGAGGGTTGCAACACTGTTTAATTCCGCAGCCAAAACATATTTTGATTGATAAAGATGAAAACGGTAACTTCACTTACAAACTTTTTAGAGCCCAACAAAAGGCAGAAGATCTATTGGGTATTTTAGGTTATGATGTTGAAGAAGGCACTGAATAAAAATAGATTGGCGATAAAGACCGATAAACATAGAATTACGTATATAACATTGAATAGATTACTAAAAAACCACTTAACAATAGCTAAAATATCATGAGTACATCTAAGAATTATGCCGGAATTTCCGATGAATTCGCACAACTAGAAAAATCCAAAATTATCTTAATACCTGTTCCTTATGATGGAACAAGCACTTGGGGTAAAGGAGCGGACAAAGGTCCTGAAGCTTTTTTAGAAGCTTCAGAAAACATGGAATTGTATGATATTGAAACCGATTCTGAAGTTTATAAACAAGGAATTCATTTAACAGCGCCAATTACTGAGAACAGTTCTCCAGAGGCAATGGTTAATGCGGTGCATAACATTACAAAAGACTTTATTAAACGCAATAAGTTTGTAACCTTGTTTGGCGGTGAACATTCTATTTCTATTGGTTCTATACGTGCCTTTAACGAATGTTTCGATAATTTAACGGTATTGCAGATAGATGCTCATGCCGATTTAAGAGAATCTTACGAAGGTACAAAGTACAACCATGCTTGTGCAGTGTATGAAGCTAACCAGACCACTAATTTGGTTCAGGTAGGTATACGTTCTATGGATATTATTGAAAAGACCTTAATGGATGAAGAAAAAACATTCTTCGCCCATGATATGATAGCCGATGAATATTGGTCAGATAAGGTGATTGAGGCAATGACAGAAAATGTGTTCATTACGTTTGATTTAGATGCTTTTGACCCATCAATTATGCCATCTACAGGTACTCCAGAACCAGGTGGATTGCTTTGGTATGAAACTATGGAATTCTTAAAGCAGGTTTTTGCCGATAAGAATGTTGTAGGTTTTGATATTGTAGAGCTATGCCCTAATAAAAACGAAAGATCGTCAGATTTCTTGGCGGCAAAATTATATTACAAAATGCTCAGCTATAAATTTGCAGGGCAAGATATCGATCAAGAGTATGACAATACTTTTGATGTAGATTATAAAGCAATCACGAATTCAAAATTTGAAGATGACGAAGACTAAAGGTGCAATCACCAATTTTATAGAAAAATACTACTTACATTTTAATGCTGCAGCATTAGTAGATGCTGCTAAAGGTTATGAAGAGCAACTAGATAATGGTGCCAAAATGTTGGTGTCGTTAGCTGGTGCAATGTCTACTGCAGAATTGGGTAAAATCTTCGCAGAGGTTATCCGTCAAGATAAAGTTCAGATTATATCTTGTACAGGTGCAAATTTAGAAGAGGATATCATGAATTTGGTAGCACATTCTCATTACAAACGTGTGCCTAACTACAGAGATCTTACACCGCAGGACGAATGGGATTTGTTGGAGAAAGGTTTAAACCGAGTTACAGATACTTGCATACCAGAAGAAGAAGCATTTAGAAGACTACAAGAACACATTTTTAAAATTTGGAAAGATGCAGATGATAAAGGTGAGCGTTTTTTACCTCATGAATTCATGTACAAAATGTTACTTTCAGGTGTATTAGAGGAATATTACGAGATAGACCTTAAAGATTCTTGGATGTACGCTGCTGCAGAGAAAAACCTGCCTATTATTTGCCCAGGATGGGAAGATAGTACTATGGGTAACATCTTTGCAAGCTATGTAATGAAAGGCGAGTTGAAGGCGAGTACTATGAAATCTGGTATTGAGTATATGACTTTCTTGGCAGATTGGTATACTGCAAATTCTGAAAACGGAATTGGATTCTTCCAAATAGGTGGAGGTATTGCTGGCGATTTTCCAATTTGCGTAGTACCAATGTTATACCAAGATATGGAGCGTACAGATACTCCATTCTGGAGCTATTTCTGTCAAATTAGCGATAGCACTACTAGTTATGGTTCTTATTCTGGCGCCGTACCTAATGAAAAAATAACTTGGGGTAAATTAGATATTAATACTCCTAAATATATTATAGAAAGTGATGCGACAATTGTTGCTCCCTTAATTTTTGCTTACCTATTAGATATGTAATTATGGACAAGAACGCACATTTAAATAGAGTCATTGTTGACTTTAAAAAATTGACGCCAGAAGTTCTTAAACTTTTGGTAGATAGATACCCAGATGGGTATGATGATCGTAATATTATCACTTTCAGAAATTCGCAAGGAGAACGTATAGAAGCTGTTGAGGTTTTAACCGAGGATACTAAGTATTTGGTAAAGATCAGTGCTAAACTTGAGTATACAATGGAGAATTATGATGAGGATGATTACGAAGATTTCGCTGATGATGATCCAACTGCAGTAGTTGAGCCAGATCCAGAAGAGATGGTCGATGGCGAAGACGAAGATTAATTCTTCTGTATTGTTTAAAAAATAGTTAACAAATTACAATTCCGGTTTGCAATTAGTAAACCGGATAATTGAGTATTACCATAAAAAATAAACTAAATATCGTTGTGCTTACAACAGGTATATGAAAATTGATGAAATTGAAAATATTGAATTAAAGTTTTTAGATCTTGATGATTATCAAGAATTGAAAACAGCTATGATTTCTGCTTATACCAACATGCCTGGTTCATATTGGAAAGAAGAACATATAAAATCTTTAATCGATAAATTTCCAGAAGGCCAAGTAGTTATAAAAATTAATGGTCAATTGGCAGGTGTAGCATTATCTATTGTTGTTGATTATAATGCTTTCGATGACACCCACACCTACGAACAAATTACAGGTAAGTATAGTTTTGATACTCATAATGATGAAGGCGATGTACTTTATGGTATTGAGGTTTTTATAAAACCTAGCTTTAGAGGTCTTCGTTTGGGTCGTCGCTTATATGATTACAGGAAAGAACTTTGCGAGAAATTGAATTTAAAAAGTATAGCTTTTGGTGGTCGTATGCCAAATTACCACAAGTATGCATCAGAACTATCGCCAAAAGAATATATCGATAAGGTTCGTCGTAAAGAAATTCAAGATCCAGTTCTAAATTTTCAGATCAGCAATGATTTTCATCCTGCAAAGGTAATGAAGGGGTATTTAGATGGCGATAAGGCATCACAAGACTTTGCTATTTTAATGGAGTGGGATAATATCTATTATCAAAAACCTTCAAAGAAAGCAGCAACAAAGAAAACGGTTATTCGCCTTGGATTAATTCAATGGCAAATGCGACCTTATAAAGATTTAGATGAATTGCTGGAGCAAGCGGAGTACTTTATAGATGCCGTATCTGGCTATCGGTCAGACTTTGCCCTGTTCCCAGAATTTTTTAATGCACCGTTAATGGCTGGTAATAACCATATGTCTACGGCAGATGCTATTAGGGAACTTGCAAAGCATACACAGGCAATTGCACATAAATTTTCTGAATTCTCAATTTCCTATAACATAAATATTATAACTGGTAGTATGCCAGAAATGATAGATGGTCGTTTGTACAACGTTGGTTATTTATGTAGACGTGACGGTACTATGGAACGCTATGAGAAATTACATGTTACACCAGACGAAGCCAAAGTATGGGGTATGCAAGGTGGTAATCAAATAAAAGCATTTGATACGGATTGTGGTAAAATAGGAGTATTAATATGTTACGATTCTGAGTTCCCTGAACTTAGTCGCTTATTGGCAGATGAAGGCATGGATATCTTGTTCGTTCCTTTCTTGACCGATACCCAAAATGGGTATTCTAGAGTACGTAATTGTGCACAGGCAAGAGCTATTGAGAACGAATGTTATGTGGCTATCGCCGGTAGTGTAGGTAACTTACCAAATGTTCAGAATATGGATATTCAATTTGCACAGTCGATGGTATTTACTCCGTGTGATTTCTCTTTTCCAACTAACGGAATAAAAGCAGAAGCTACACCGAATACCGAAATGATATTAATTGCCGATGTAGATATAAGTTTACTTCGTGAACTAAATCAATTTGGGGCAGTACGTAACCTTCGTGATAGAAGAACTGATTTATTTGAATTAAAAAAGAAATAGGATAATTCCGGTAAATCGGAGTCAAAAAAAAACAAATATTGGATAATTTACAGATTATAGGTAGTGAAGAATGGTGTGTGTTTAATGATTTAGGCATTCCTGCTATAAAAGCAAGGGTGGATTCTGGAGCAAAAACATCTTCCATTCAAGCAACCAATTTTAAAATAGTTATAAAAGGTGGTCATGAATGGGTAAAATTTGAGGTTAGTCCTTTACAGGAAAATCGCAGCATTGCAATTGAGTGTCAAGCACGGTTAGTAGACCGTCGTATGGTAAAAAGCTCATCGGGTATTTCTGAAGAACGTTTGGTGATTAAAACACCCGTTACAATTGGCGATTCTACTTTTGAGATAGAGTTGACATTGGCAAATAGAGATACGATGGAGTTTCGTATGTTATTGGGTAGGGAAGCTTTAAATGATCGTTTTATAGTAAACCCAGCTTTAAACTATCAATTACAATCTTTTGAAGATAGTGAGGTAAATAAAAAATATGCTCCTTATTTTAAAGAGAAAACAGGATTAAAAATTGCGCTATTAGCAAGTAATCCGAACCTGTATAGCAACAAAAGAATCATGGAAGCTGCTGAGGCAAGAGGTCATGAAATTGATTTCTTGAATGTAGAACAGGTTTATATGAAACTTGATGCACATTCTCCTGAAATTAGATATCGTGGTGGTATTATTTTAAAGGATTATGATGCTGTTATTCCACGTATTAAACCCTCTGTAACTTTTTATGGATGTGCGTTAATTCGTCAATTCAATAACTTGGGCGTGTATTGTCAAAACTCAGCAGAGGCTATTACCCAATCTAGGGATAAGTTGTTTGCATCTCAGTTATTTTCCAAGAACGATATACATATACCTATAACAGGTTTTGCAAAATCGCCAATGGATACCAAAGACTTGATCAAAATGGTTAATGGTGCACCATTGATAATTAAGCTTCTAGAAAGTACACAAGGTAAAGGTGTTGTTTTGGCAGAGACCAATAAGGCTGCAGAAAGTGTTATTAATGCCTTTAAGAGTGTTAACACGAACATTCTGGTGCAAGAGTTTATTAAAGAAGCAAACGGACAGGATATACGTTGTTTCGTGGTAAACGGTAGAGTAGTGGCAAGTATGCAACGCCAAGCTCAAAAAGGGGAGTTTAGGGCTAATATTCATCAGGGTGGTACTGCTTCTATTATTAGAATAACTGCAGACGAAAAGAAACTTGCTTTAAAGGCAGCTAAAGTATTAAACCTTGCAGTTGCCGGTGTAGATATTATTCGTTCTAATAAAGGACCTTTATTGTTAGAGGTAAATTCTTCTCCAGGTTTAGAAGGTATAGAAAATGCTACAGGTAAAGATATCGCCAACGCTATGATCGTAGCGATTGAAAAGCGATTAAAGTTTATTGGTTAATATTTATGATTGTTCATTAACTAACCTTAACAAGGTGGTCATTTTTTTGAATGGCTATTTGTTGTATTCCTATAAAAAAAGAGGTTACCTATTAAGGCAACCTCTTTTAATTTATTTGAGTTTTAGCACTTTATAAAGGTTCGTTAAAACCAATTCTAATGGTTTATGTACCAAGAACCTTAAAAGGTTGCTAAGGCTAAATTTATAAGTTTATCCCATAAACATAATACTGGAAATAATAGCCCAGATACCAAGAATTATGGCAGCTAAACCAAATTTTCCTTGCAAAGGGGCAAGTTTAGCTCTTAATTCTTCTCCTTTTTTCATAGCTCCCTCATTTTTAGATAAAAGCATTTCTTGAATCATGCCATAACCTAATAAGAAGCCTAATACTGCAGTAACTATACTAACAGCAATCCAAGTAATCCACCAAATTGGAAAAGTGCCCAGCAAACCAATGCTTAATACGGCACTAATGATTCCCCATATACCCCAGATACAAAAAATTAAGCCGATCCAACCTTGGTAAGGTGTAATCTTATCTAAAAGCTCTTTTGCATTTGGTTTTTTTGATAAAAGCAATGAAGGCGCCGCTAGTAGCCCAAGAATAATTAATGTAAGTCCGTAAATCATAATTTTAACTTTTTGTTGGTTTCCTGAGGATAACGGACGTTTATTCGATTAAGTATAAAGTTGGATTGTTATTTAAATGGTATTATTTTATTAAAATAATCTTTGTGCTAATAATGATTTACAGGATTATTGTTTAGTGAGATAATCCTTTACTTTTAATTAGTAGTGTGTTTGCGACTACCTTTTCAAATTATCTAACATGGTTTCCGTAGTTTTTTGAAGGTCGAATTCTGCTTTCCAATTCCAATCTTTTTGTGCAATTGAATCATCAATACTACTTGGCCACGAATTGGCAATCTCTTGTCTAAAATCTGGCTCGTATGCAATCTTAAATTCTGGGATAACAGCTTTAATGTTTTCTGCCATTTCTTTAGGCGTAAAACTCATTGCAGCTAAATTATAGGCAGATCGTTCTTTAATGTTTTCTGCAGGGGCTTCCATAATCTGTAACGTGGCACGTATAGCGTCGTCCATGAACATCATTGGTAAGTTAGTGTCTTCTTCTAGAAAGCACGTGTATGAGCCTTCAGATAAAGCCTTATGATAAATTTCAACAGCGTAATCTGTTGTTCCACCGCCTGGCATAGTTTTCCAACTTATTAGTCCTGGGTATCGTATGCTACGTACATCGACATTAAATTTATTAAAATAATATTCGCACCATCTTTCACCACTCTGTTTACTTATTCCATAAACGGTACTAGGTTCCATAATGGTATTCTGTGGTGTATTTTCTTTTGGAGTATTAGGGCCAAAAACAGCAATACTTGAAGGCCAGAAAATTTTCTCGATTTTTTTCTCTTTTGCTAAATTCAATACATTGAAAAGCGTATTCATGTTAAGATTCCAGGCACGCATAGGAAATTTTTCTGCGGTGGCACTTAACATGGCCGCCATCAAATAAACCTCTGTAATATCATAATATGCGATGACCTCCTCTAATGCATCATAATTGGTGGCGTCTAAAATTTCAAACGGTCCAGATTCCATTAAATCCTCGTTACCCTCTCTAATATCACTTGCGATAACATGCTCATTACCATATTTTTCTCTAAGTGTTAAAGTTAGTTCTGTTCCTATTTGACCACAGGCCCCAATAATCAATATATATTTTGACATTAAAATTTACGTTAAATGAATTTGAGATAAAGATACCTTTTCTTAAAATTTGTACATTCGCTTATGTCCAAAATTTTATATTTTTTAATAATAGTAACCCTGGTCGCATCATGTAAAGATGCCGTGTCGGATACAGCAACAATTCATGAATCTCGTTGGGAAGATGTAAGGGATAGCCTGCCAAGTAAAATTCGAGTCGATGCAAAAGCTAAGACTATCTTAAACGATTGGCTTGAATATAATGCATTGGAAAAGAGTTTTGACAAGATGTATACTTCTGAATTTATAGAAGATTTTGAGCTTGTAATGGATGAGATGGTAGAGAATCAGAAGAAAATGGAGATAGGTGAGTACCCTGAAAAATTTGATATTCAGCAAATAAAAGGACGGCAGAAAGTTTTTAAAACCTATATTTTAAAAACTAAAGGTGATTTGGAGTATAGACAAAATCCTAAGGAATCTATGCTTCAAATGATTACTGCTTTCAACGATTTAAGAAATCAATTTAATGTTGTAATCAACAATACCTTACCAGATGAATTACTCGCAAATGAAGAAAATTAGCCTATTACTAGTTCTTGTTTCAACCGTATTTTTTGCTCAAGAAGACAAAAAATTACAGATTATTAAAACTTTAGATAATTGGCATGCAGCCGCAGGTGCGGCAGATTTTGATGCTTACTTTGGACTAATGACCAGTGATGCCGTGTTTATTGGTACAGATGCCACTGAAAATTGGCAGCGAGATGAGTTTATGAGTTTTTCTAAACCATATTTTGATAAGGGGAAAGCTTGGAATTTTACTGCCGTTGAACGAAATATCTATATAAATGATGCTGCAGACTTAGCTTGGTTCGATGAATTGCTAGACACACAGATGAAAATTTGTCGTGGATCTGGAGTTCTGAAAAAAGAAGATGGACAATGGAAGGTAGCCCATTACGTATTATCCATAGCTGTGCCAAATGACTTGGTAGATAAGTTGGTGGAACTCAAAAGCGAAAAGGATGATGCTCTTTTAAAAGAGCTTAAAACAAACTAATAAAAAAGGCGAATCATTAATGATTCGCCTTTTTTATTTCAATAACAATCGGTAATTATTTTTTCTCTTCTGGAGCCTCTTTTCTTGAAGTTAAAGCTTGCTTGCTTAAACTTGCCAAATTAAAACTTGGGTCTATTGCTAAAGCTTCGTCCAAGGTAGCAATAGCTTGGTCAATATTATTTTTGTCCATGTTATACTGTATAAGTGCCTTAACATGAATAAAAGCTGCTTTCAAAGAAACTTCATAAGGTTGTTGACGCTCGTAAAAGGCATATTTCATATCATCTGTTGCATTGGCAATGCCATATTCAACATGTGTCATAGCACCAACGTTATCTCCTGTTTGAACCTTTAAGTCGGCTAATTCGTAAGCTAAGTAAGCATTAGGCTCTCTTGCATTTAATGCTTCAAATTGTTCTAAAGCTCTTTTTGGTTGATTTAGCGCTTTCAATGAAACAGCTTTAACCTGGACAGCAAGGTCAGAATCAGTTTCTAATTTCTCAATACCAATTATATTCAACGCTTGTAAATGCTGATTGTCATTTGCATAAATATAAGCAAGTGTATCATTTCTTTGTTGTGATGGTGATAGAATATTTAAATGGGTAAGTGCATTTATAACACCATCAACATCGCCTTGTAATCGCATTTGATCGTAAAAGGCTTCGTAATGTTTTAGTAATTCTGAGTTGGTCTGTGAGTATCCATAACTACCGGAGAATAAAACGGCAATGACTACTATTAAAACTGATTTTTTCATTTTCATTGTTCTTTTTAAAGTGCGCTAAACTATTAAAATATTCTGTATGATCTTGTTAAGGAAAGGTTTAAATGTTAGAAATGAAAAAAGACGCCTGTTAAGGCGCCTTTTAAAACTAGTTATTTTTTGAATTTTTAAGCTAATTCTAACTTGTTATTAGATGTTTTAAAGGAATTCAATAGCTGTGTGTAAAAACCAATACTCTTATTATCTTTTTCTACACAAGATATTAGAAACTTACACAAATTATTAAACAACAGATTCGTGTAAAATGTTGGTAAATAAGTATTTACTTTTTTAGGGTCGTAAAAACTATCATCTTCAATTACCTCCATTTTTATTCTATGGCGGTGGTAGTCTATAGTTACACTGGTAGCATTATAATATTTTTTTAATAATGCAATATGTAAATCTTCGTACTTTTTAGACCCGTTAGGGTTCTTGCAACTTAGGGAGATGAGCTTCTCTAATTCAACCAAAACCCTCTCCCGTAATTTTTCTTTCTTCATGATATTATGGCTTTATATTGTTATACAAAGGTATGTCATACGTCGATAAGTAGTTGATAACCAACAATATATTAACGCTATTTTCACGTATTTGTTGTCAAAGGAAGGTTTTGTGTTGTAAAGCCTTAATTTATAGTTGTAAGAAACTTAAACTTATTAATAAGAAAAGGACTACAAAATGTTATTAATTTGTCCGTTTTCCCGGAAGTTGAGGTGTATTGGGGTGCTGCTATACCTCGCTTTAAAGCTTCTTTGGTATAATATTCTTTTTTCGTTGGATGCGCAGGATACACGGCATTTAGAACATCGTTAAAATGTTGGCGTTCTATTATGGTCCTTATAATACCGATACAATCATCTAAATGAATTAAGTTAATAGGAGCATCACCACCAGTAAGATTTTCTCTACCGGATAACATGGTCACAGGGTGTCTGTTTGGACCTATTAAACCCCCAAAACGAATTATAGTGGTTTGGAGTTCAGGATCGTTTTTTAATAATTCTTCGCATTGTAATAGTTGTATGCCAGACTCAGTATTAGGTTTTGGTTCGGTTTGCTCTGTTACGACACCTTCAGCATCTCCATACACTGCAGTACTACTGGCAAAAATGATCTTTCTTACCCGAGATTTTTTAATTACTTTATGTAGTAATCTAATTTTTGCGATGTAACTTTCCTTTGGTCCCTTTCCTCTTAATTTGGGTGGAATATTAATGACGAGAATACTCAATGAACTTAGAAATTCATCAATATTTCCATGTATCCCGTCTTCAGATAATAAAATATGAAATGGGACAATGCCTTTTTCTTTCAGCATAGCTAATTTATCTTCCGAAGTAGAAGTTCCGTTTACTTCATAATCTTGTTCTATTAAACTTTCAGCTAATGGTAACCCTAGCCAACCACAACCAATAACACCTATTTTATTACTCAAATTTTACTTTTTGGATGGTTAATATAGCATCGTTCAACACAAATGGCATTGGAATTTGATTTTCTTTTCGTTGTGGAATGGTAAACAAAGCATTATCAAGAAGGTCGTTAGAAGCCTCGTAAATGGTAATTTCTAATTCCTTATCTTCAGGTACTTCGAGAGTTATATCCGTGTAATTCTTATCGCTTATATAATTGGTTATTAACCTACCACTATTTCTATTTTGAAGAAAGTGCTCTGATAATTCTACCCCGTTAACGTTTGCCTTCAAAACATCAATATCATTAGTGAATAATTCTAATCGATTAATAGGTCTATTTGGGGTAATACAAAGACGAATGGTGCGTACTGCATTTATTAAAGTATCCAATTGTATTTCAATAGTTGGCTTTGGAACATTTTTTAGAGGAGCATCATTGGTAAATGTAAAATTAGATCCGTATTTACTACTAATGACCTTTTTGCTAAGGTTATTGTCCATAACCTTTTTAGTGATGTATTGTGAAGTCCAATCTGATAATTGATGCTCATAAGTTGCCCACATGGCTTTCTCATCATCTGCATTTAATACATACAATAAACTGGTAGGCTTTGGGCGTTCTTTTGTGAAGCTAGAGTCCATATGGGCAGAAACCATAAGTCCTGCAAACAACAAGAAACTGAGAAATGCCAAAGCACCTTTTTTTCTGTATTTGGTAACTAATGGTAATAGTAAAAAGAAAATTAATGTTGTTAAAAGGGTAGAAGTTATCATCATTTTAAGACCTAACCCAACTGGGAACATTTGCACTAATGGTGCGAATATAAATAACGCTGGAATGCCTAGAAAAACTAATAAAAACGGATTCGGATTCTTTTGATTGATGTGGACGTAAAAGGCAACTAAGAAACTGTAAAGTGGTATTATAAAAAATGCAGCTCCTTTTAAGTAGACAGCTACCAGACCACAAATAATTATCCAAATAATAAATGGAGCCACTAATAAGTTTGCTGTTTTTATAACTTTAAACCTGTAATAGGCGTAAAAACAAGTTCCTAATGAAAATAAGGTGAAGGCTAAAATATATGCATGACCATTGTAGGTGAATCCGTGTAGAATATCATTGTAAGCTGGATACACCCATTTCAAAAACGTCCAGCTATAGTAACCTACAATTCCATTGATAACTAACGTGAAGAGCACTGGTATAAACCCCTTTAGAATATCTTTTCCTTTTAATATTTTTTTCCTAAATCCAGATATTAGAAGTATTATGAAAAAAATGATAGCAAGAATAAGCATAGGCATGATCCAAGTAAAAGGGTATGAGACCATTTTAAAAAACGGTACATTAAAGTAGACATTATCATCCAAGCTTTTTAAGTTGGTTAGGTCTGTATTGCTAAAGTGTACTAATAATGGCATTAGGTAACTACCTTGGTGTGCTAAGGTCTTTCGGTCTAATCGTTCATAATTATCAATTGCGGTATGGTAGTCAAAATGATCATCGATAAAAGCGAAATTAAATCCCTCAACATCACCCTCTTCTCTAAAAACAGTTAGATCAGTATCATTAGGTAACATTTTATAAATACTATAGACAAGTGAATTAGCTACAGGAAACTCAGGATTTGCAGCAATAAATTCGGATATAAGTTTGCTGTTTCCTTTGTTGGTTTCCATGAGCATGTAACTTGGTCCACCACTACCACGGGCTTCAAAATTTAAAACAAGACCAACATCTTTCAACCATTTATGCTTGTCAACAAATAAATCGGCTCCATTAAGGCCTAACTCTTCGGCATCGGATATTAAAATAATGATATCGTTCTTTGGTGTTGCATTCGTCTTTAGAAATGCTCTTACCCCTTCCAGAATTGTAGCAACGCCACTTCCTGCATCACTAGCACCAAGAGAAGAATGGGGACCACTATCATAGTGACTCAGTAACAATAATGCCTTACCGGATTCGCTGCCTTTTATGCGGGCAAGTATATTCTCTGCTTTGCTTAAATTGCCCCAATCACCAGAGGTATATCCTTCTTGTAAAGAAGTTTCCAAACCTAAATTCTTAAGCTCATCTGTAATATAGTTACGTACCGAAGTATGAGCAGGGAAACCCACACCATGCGGTTCTTTTGAAATTTCTTTTACATGTTGTAATGCCCTATTTGTAGAGAATTCGGTTTCAACAACAACTTCATCTGGACTATACTGCGGTAAAAGAACTCTAAAACTCCAATAGGTAGCAAGAATAATAAGTAGTAAGGTTAATAGGGTTGGTGTCTTTTTCATGATTACGGTATTCTTTTAATTAAGCATAAAGTATTAAAAATAACACTACAAATATTGGCTTTTATTAGCAAATGTCAATTATTTTATTATCTTTAGTAATTAACCTCTAAACAAACTATCATGGGAATCAAAAGCTTTCAAGGCGTTAGAAAGGTATTTAAAAAGGAATTTGAAGCCCCAATTTTGGTAGCAGATTACATGACTACTAAGTTAATCACTTTTTCGCCAGAAGAGTCAATTTTAACCGTAATGGAAAAATTTGCCAAACATCGTATTTCAGGTGGACCTGTTTTAGATAAGAACGGATTTCTAGTTGGTATCATTTCTGAAGCGGATTGTATGAAGCAAATTTCTGAAAGTAGATATTTTAATCAACCTATTTTAGATAAGAGTGTTGAAAGATTTATGACTAAAACCGTGGAAACCATTCCACATGATATTTCAATTTTTGATGCTGCTGGTATTTTTGCCCAACACAACAGAAGAAGGCTGCCAGTTATGCGAAATGGTATATTAGTTGGTCAAATTAGTAGAAAAGATATTGTTATTGCAGCCTTAAAACTAAGCGGCCATAACTATAAATAAGAATTTACTTTTAAAGAGATATATAAAAACAAATAAAGCTATCCTTCGGGAAAGCTTTATTTGTTTTTAGTAGCCAGTAGCTTATTCCCGTTTTACGATCATGTAAAAATCATTATCTAATGGTAGATATCCTAAATCGTATAAAAAGTAATAGGTAGTGCCTTTCTTGGTAGTGTATAGGTTGGTGACATAATCAAAATCGAAACCCTTGTCCAGCAAACGAGTACGCGTTGTTTTTGTCTTACCATCAGTTAATTTGTAACTGTCAAGAACACGGTAATTTTTACGAAGTCTATTGTTAATGTTTCTAATGAGATTTTTACTGTCTGGATTTACTTTATTGTTGTAAGCATTGCGACAGTAGTCATTACAGAATTTTTTATCAATTCTACCAATGACATCTTTACTGCACTCTAAACATTGCTTATTCATCTATTGTCTGTGGTAGTTAAATTTTACTTCGTTTGAAGTTCCGTCTTCTTCCCCAACTTCAACGTACATGTTTATTTCTTTATCAGATATATATTCAATAGTGAAATCGTCAAAATAAAAACGATTCTCTTCTACTTGTACCAATTTAAAATCAATATTTTCATCTCTTTCTTCCCAACCACTTAGATTAGCGTCAAAATGTTTAAGTTGTAAAATGAGGGTTCCATCAGTTTCTAATAAATGTCCAAATTCGTAAAAACTTACGGCACCTTTGTCAAGTAAACGAAATGAGAACATCATAGAGCCATCTAATGGTGGACTCCATATTTCTTCTGCAATACCTCCAAAGGCTTCCCCTTTCCAATGTCCTGCTAACCATTCTATGTTATTTAGACTAGCATCTGGACTCGTCATACCTTCTTCAAAAGAAATCGTGTTTTGTGACTGTAATAAACATGTAGTAGAAAGAAAGAAAAGCAGTAATAATTTCATGTTATCGTATTTGCAACAAGATACAAATTAAACGTTTACAAACGCCTTTGTTTACTTTTCGTAAAATTCAATAGGAAGGCCGTCTGGGTCAGCTATGAATGTAAATCGTTTATTAGTGAATTCGTCTATTCGTATAGGTTCTGCAATAACATTATGTAGTTTACATTTAGCAATAATATCTTCTAAATTGTCCACTTCAAAAGCTATATGTCGCAATCCGCATGATTCTGGTCTAGATGGTCTTTGTGGCGGATTAGGGAAGGAAAATAACTCAATGATATATTCGCCCTGTAAAGCCAAATCTAATTTATAGGACTTTCGTTCTTCACGATATACTTCTCGAATAATCTCTAACCCTAAAACCTCTATGTAGAATTGTTTTGAAATTTCATAATTAGAGCAAATAATGGCGGTATGGTGTACTTTGTTCATAGCTTTAAATTAGAATTACTTATCTAAGAAGTATATTAGTATTACTGTTAGAACGGGAACTCCAATATAAATAAGTAGTAATGGGAAACCCCCTTTGAAACCTTTTATTATCTTTTTATGGAATTTCTTTTCGAAGAGCATATTAGATTATATAGTTATAAAATAACAAGGGTGGTTTACAAATTTGTAAACCACCCTTGTTATTAATATGAAATGTGTGATTATAACTTATAAGTGATTCCGATTCTTCCTCCACTTACAACATTTCCTCCTCCAATTTGAAGATTTACTGCGAAATTATCATCAAAGAAATAGCGACCGCCTATTTGTAAACCTAAACCGAAATTATCAACGTCAACATCATTAACAGTGCTACCGTTAATTTTGGTAGACCAGCTATAGTAAGTCAAATTAGCACCTGCATATAAATCCCACTGACTTGGAATCTCAAAAACCTCATTAAAATGATAATTACCATTTCCTGTAATACCAAATATAGAACTCTTGTAGTCGCCACCAAAACCACTACCATGATTGTAGGTTTGATACGATAATTCGCCGCCAACAGAGATATTTGGTGCTACACCATATTCTAATCCTGCGTAAATTGGAGTTCCCCATCCAGAAAAGCCAAATCCTGCATTTGCTTGTAATGCTCCTTCTTCTAATGGTGATTGTGCGTACGAAAAGCCAATAGTAAATAAGGCTAATAATAAAGTGATTTTTTTCATGGTTAATGTTTTGGCTAACAATTAGTTAATTAATATTTTTTGATATTTTGAATGTAAATATCTGCGAAAGATAATTAAATATTTTAATTGTTAAAGTTTTAACCTCACCAAAATATATAGGTAAAAAAAGTAAGACCGGATGCCAAGAATACTTCACTTTCGATAGTAATATCTTTATCTAGATATTCATTTCTTAAATGCGCGATAAAGTTATTTTTTGCTAACCTAAAGATTACTCAAGGGCTTCATACAACTCAATAGCTTTCGTATAATTGATTGCGCCTTTCATAGTCATGTCATTTACATAACCATCTAAAGTCTGGTGATTTAATTCTACCCAAGTCTCCAACGAATCTCTTTTTTGTGCCCAAATATTCCAATTAACGTCGATGTATTCTAACTCTTCGATTTTTGAGATTTTATCAGCTTCAAAGGTTATTTTGACCTTAAACTTTAGGGGGTTGTTTTTTAAGAACTCATTACGGATATTTTTCTGAGCAATTGTTGCGAAGATGTCATTGTTCTTTTCTTTTAAATCAATTATTTCATAAGATGGTTTAAAAATTGAATCCCATTTAAAAAATTTATGAAAACTGTCATAATCATAACTTGTTGTAAACTCACCTGAAACTATGGTGATGCTATCATTTATTACAGCATTTAATTCGTCGAAATTTCCGGAGTCAAAAGCATTGTAATATTGCTTGACAGTTTCTTTATGATCTAATTTTTGATAGTCACAACTGGTCAATAGACCTATTGTAACTAATAAAATAAATATATTTTTCATTATGCGATTTTATCAACTGAAACTAAATTTTTAATCTTCAGTGCTTTTTCAAAATGATCTAATTTATGCTCTTGAATCCACCATGTGGCGACTTCCATTAAGAGTTTGGGATTGTCATTTTTGTTCTTAAAAAAAGCGTAGAACGATAGCCCTACATTATCTCCTTTGGCAGCAATTTTAGCATCGCAAACTTCAATGATTTTTAATCTTATTTCTTTGTTCATTTTAAATGTTAAGAGATTTGTTCTATTCTATTTTAAAGTACTTCAAAATCACTTCAAAATCTTAATCTTATACTTCTGTAAAAGCCCACTTAGATTATCCGTAGAGAAAATTGCTCCCGTCATTGTATTGTTCTCCGGATCTAGGCTAACATTTGTAGCTGAACTAAAATCTGTTTTTTGAAGATTGGTTCTTGAAAACACGGCACGTTCTAAATTACACTCATCGAATTTGGCATTACTTAAATCGCAATCACCAAAATCAGCTTCTTCAAGCTTACATGTCATAAATAACTGACCGGTAAGTTTTAAATCCGTGAAGATTGTAAAACTTAAATTACAGTCAAAAAAGGATAAATCCATCAAGAAAGAATTGCAGGTGTTAAAGGCAAGACCCATCAGTTTAGAGTGTGAAAACTTCACTTCCTTAAAAGTAGTATTTACAATATTCGTATTACTTAGATTACAGTCTATAAACTCGCATTCTAAAAAAATCTGGTTATCTAAATATCCTTTAGAGAAATCACATCCTTCAAAAATGCAATTCTCATATTCAGCCCTTCGCAATCGGGTTGCCGTGTAGTTTTCTCCTTTAAAAGTTTTGTCTAGTATTAGTTTCTCCACTATATTTTAATGTTGTTTTTCAGATAATATTATCGCAGGAATTTCTAAACTTTGAAATAGTGAATTATATGCTTTCATTTCAGTATTTATAATTGCGTCGTGTTCCGTTGAAAACGCATTCCACGTGGTCAATAAATCATTTAAACGCTCTTTTGCACCTGCTGTAATTTTGGGCTCAGCCGCATCAATATAACCTCTTAGATTCAGTAATTGGGCATTTAATTTATTTTCAAAATTTATAACGTCTTGAAAGGTTTTCTGGTTAGGCTGAATCAAGTTTTCTTCCCAAGTGGTAATTCGTTTCACTAAAGAATCTCCTTTCTTTAAAAGTTCTTCTGCTCCCGAATTACTAGAAAGTAGTTTCTCGTATTGTTTTAATTGAGATTTAGCCGAGCGCATATCATTCACTTTGGTGTGAATATTTACAACAGTAGTTTCAATGGTATTCATCATTGCTTGTTGCGCTGCATAATCTGCCATACTAGCCTTTACTTTTGGGTGAGGTAAAACAGTAACCGTGGTTTCTACTGTAGATTCCTCTAAAGTTAGTTTCAGCTGATAATCACCTGGGCCAATAGTTGATCCATTTAATCCACCAAGTACAAAAACCTTGTCAACAGATGGTAAGCTTTCTCTTTTAAAGTCCCATGTAAAACGGTTGTACCCTTTTTTAGATGATAATACTGCTGGTTTGGAAGGACCGCCAGGCCAAGATTTAAAATCTTTATCTTTTTGGTTGGTTATGGTGCGTATTACTTCACCATCTTTTAAAACTTCTAGCTTTAGTTCAGTACTGTCTTGTGCTTCATTTAAATAGTAGTCAAAAGTTACTCCGCTTTTAGGATTGCTTCCCAATCCATCAACTGGTTTATCGCTTGATCCTCCAATATATAAATAGGTGTCTTTGGGTTTAAAGATGTTCACTTTTTGTTTTGGCGTAGTGCTATTCTGTAATGCCGCCAAATCATCTAATATCCAAAAAGCTCTACCTGCGGTTGCCGCTACCAAATCATTATCTTGAATGATAAGATCATTAATAGGGGTTAGTGGTAAGTTTAATTGTAATGGCTGCCAGTGTAATCCATCATCCAACGAAACAAAAAGTCCTGTTTCTGTACCTGCATATAGAAGGCCTTTTACTTTTTTGTCTTCACGAACAACTCGTGTAAAGGTATTATTACCGTTAATTCCGTTTGCAATCTTTGTCCAAGTAGAACCATAGTCAGTGGTCTTGAAAATGTAGTTCCCAAAATCCATCGATTTGTAACGCATCAGAACTATGTAGGCGGTCGCAGGGTCATGCGGAGAAACATCAATACTATTGATAATGCCCTCTTTAATTCCAGGAGGTGTAACGTTCTTCCAATTTGTACCTCCGTCTTTAGTAACGTGTACCAACCCATCATCACTACCAGACCAAATAACACCTTTTTCATGTGGAGATTCGGTTAAATAGGTAAGCGTGTTATATATTTCACCACCTGCAGCCTCATTAGTAAAGGGACCACCACCTAGACCGTGTTTATCCTTTTCGTCTCTTGTTAAATCTGGACTAATAACTTGCCAGCTATGACCTTCATCTGTTGATTTGAATACAACGTTTCCACCATGATAAATAGTTTTTCTATCGTGTGGTGATGTAATAATAGGGGCATTCCAATTATAGCGATACTTTGCATCTTCAGGAGAGATACTCAAACCTAATTCTGGATATTCTTTTATAGATTTAGATTCTTTTGTTTCGGCATCCCACTTGTCAATATTGCCTTGATAAGTGCCACCGTAAATTAGTTTTGGGTTATCTGGGTCAAAAGCTAAAAAGGCACTTTCCCCACCGGCAACGGCGTACCAATCTTTCCAATCTATACCTGCATCATTTGTTCTAGAGGCTATCGCAACGGTAGAGTTATCTTGCTGACCACCATAAACATTGTAAGGCACCAGGTTATCTGTAATAACTCTGTAAAATTGTGCTGTGTTCTGGTTCTCCTGTGTGCTCCAACTTTTCCCACCGTTGTTTGAAACATTAGATCCTCCATCATTTGAATTAATCATACGTTGATTGTTCAAAGGGTCTATCCATAGATCATGATTATCACCATGCGGCGTTGATAGCGTTGAAAACGATTTTCCTCCATCTATAGATTTTGTTACAGGTGCGTTTAAAACATAAACGATATCTTCATTTTGGGTATCTGTAAAAATTTCCATGTAATACCATGAACGTGTTATATTGATACGGTCTTTATTGATTAGGGTCCATTTTTCACCGGCATCATCTGACCTATAAACACCTCCTTTTTTTCCTTCAGCCTCTATTACCGCAAATATGCGTTCTGGATTGGCACGAGATACAGAAATACCTGCTTTACCCATCTCCTTCGGTAGGCCTTCGTTCAATTGCTCCCAAGTGTCCCCACTATCGGTAGATTTATAGATGCCCGAGTTTTTTCCGCCAGACTCCATGGTCCATGGAAAACGTCTGTGTTGCCACATAGCAGCATATAGAATTGTTGGGTTGGTCATGTCCATTGATAGAGCTGAAGCTCCTGTGATATTGTCTACAAAAAGAACATTTGTCCAAGTAATACCACCATCTGTAGATTTATAGATTCCTCGTTGTGAAGAAGGGCCGTATTGCGCTCCTTGCGCAGAAACAAAAACAATATCAGGGTTGGTTGGGTCTATAATAATATCAGAGATATGTCTTGTTTGCTCAAGACCCATATGTTTCCATGTTTTTCCTGCATCGGTAGATTTATAGACACCGTCGCCCATAGAGGTCATTACACCTCTTGCAGCATGCTCGCCCATACCGACGATTATAATATTTGGGTTGCTTTCAGCTACCGATATGGCGCCTACCGTTGCAGTTTTTAGAAATCCGTCAGAGATATTTTTCCAACTAATTCCGTCATCGGTAGTTTTCCAAATACCGCCACCAACTGTGCCCATGTAATATACCATTGGCTGACCAACTACACCAGTTGAAGCAACACTTCTACCACCCCTAAACGGACCAATATTTCGCCATTTTAATCCTGTATAAAGAGAATCTTCTATTTTAATAGCTGGCTCGGTTACTTTGCCTTTTTTTCTTTGAGATTGTAATGCCAATGGAGCTAAGATAAGTAGCACTAGCAAAAGTCTAATTGTTTTCATGGTGTGGTTCGTTTGGTTGTTGAATAAGGGAAGGTAATAAAAGCTTAGGTAAAATGGTAGCTCTGAATTTGAATTCGTTATTTCTGATTTTAAGGGCCTAAATTTTATGGTTTTAAACAATATAGATTTCTTAAAATGATAAATTGGTTTTAATGTGTTTACAGTTTCTTTTTTCACTTTAAACTGGCTAAGTTAGAAGGTGTATGGCGCACCAAACTAGACTTTTAAAGCAAGAATTAAGTACAGAAAAACTAAAAGAATATTTCCCTGATGGGGAAGTCAATACCTATTCTAAAGGGTATGCAATTAGTTACATCCATAAAAAAGTAAGTACATTTAGGTGGTTATTAGAAGGTAGTGTCAATTATTATATTTCGCTTGAAAATCCAGAGAGCGATATTTTGGTTTGTCAAAATTCAGAGCCTTTTTCCACTATCGGTTTAAATGGTTTTAATACACCACAAAGGTTTACTTATAAAGCGATGGTCTCTTCGCTAAAAGCTACATTTTTTGAAATACCTTTTATAGAGCTTGAAGCATATTTAAAGAAAGGGCATCAAAATATTCTTTTAAAGAATATAGGTTCAAAACTGTATCGTGTTTTACATACGGCTTTATTAAAGCAAACCGAATTATTGAACCCGGTAAGGTTTCAACCATTTGTAGAGGATCGGCAATTCTTTATTTCGCCTGTTGCAGAACAAGAAGAGATTGTATCGTTGATGAGGCGCTCTCCCTTTCTCGATTATTTTGAAGAGAAAAATCTAATGGCGTTGGCTGGCTTAGCAGAACGTAGGGAATACGAACCAGATGAGGTTTTGTATGTGCAAGATGGCTCAACTAATGGTTTGTTTATTTTAATTCATGGAGAGGTAACTATAAAACGAATAGAGAATACCATTGAAATTAAACAACGCTCCATAAAAAATGCTGGCTTTGTCTTTGGGTGGTCATGTTTGTTGAAAGAAAAGGATATTTGCTCGGCTATTACCAATACTAAAACATCTGCTTATTTTATTCCTGACGGTGAATTGATGAAACTGTTTCGTGAAGATGATGCTTTTGAAGGTCAATTTTTTAAAAGACTTCTATGGCTTATGGGCAATCAACTTAATGCTGCCTTTGTTCGTTATATTGGTTTGTTGGGTGAACATAGTATAGAAGCGGTTTACCAGCTTATTAGTAATAACAAGTCTCGCTTATTACTATCCTCGCCATTACATCAAGTACCACACCTTTTAAAAAGTAATACGACCAAGCAGTTTGCTTATAATGCTTTAATTAGCTTGGTTAAAAAAGGGACATCTTTAGAAAGGCATATTGCATCGTTAAGCTTAGAATTGTTAGGCGAAGACCAAAAAGAGCATGAGTTTAGTAGTGGGCTTCAACAGATATATGAAAATGTTGCAGAAAAGGAAAGCCAGAATCCGAAGTTGAATAGGAAGGTATGTGCAGAGCTTACCGTAAAGGTTTTTGAAAAAGTACCTTACATTATTGAAGGATGGGAGAATTTACCAGAGAATACCGGTAATATTTTCATCTACAATCATTTGGTAAACGATCAACATTATGTGCTGAATAATAATTTTCAAATAACCCTAGACTCTCATTTTCTAAGTGCCATGGTTTTATATAAAAAATATAATGAACCAGGAATTAGAACGGTGAGAATTGGAAAAGGGCAAGAATACGGACACCAGAATTACTACGATAATTTAGGGTATATCAATGTATATACGAAAGAGTCGGAACAACAATCAGCAACTTGTAAACAAGAGTCTCGAAGTATTTTTTACAGTGAAGCTTCTAAGCATCTTCAAAATGATTATAATTTAATTATTAGTCCAGAAGGTACTTCCTATAGAACAGATGAATCTCCGGGACCATTTAAAATGGGAGCATTCAAATTAGCTTTGAATACAGAGCCAGAACCCTATATAATACCTGTGGTAATGGTGAATTTTGACCATAGAATAGGTAAATCGTTATACTACTGTGCTATAAAAGAACCTTTTAAGTTGAGTGAAAAGGTACCTTCTAGAAGTAACGAGGATCTGTATGCTTTTGTACAGCAGTATGAAAACAATTATAAAGGGTATGTGCAAACTGCCATTGAAAGAGCGGAACAGTTGAATGTGTCATCTTCTGGGGCTGATAGCTTAGAAGAGCCACCAGCAATTTGGTGCAATGAAATAAAACGACTGAAGAGACGTGTTGATAAAATGGAAACGCAAGAAAATCTAATTGCTTTCTACGGTAGTTCGTCTGTACGTTTATGGGTGAATATGAAGCGTGACCTTATTCCATTCAATGTTGTTAATTTAGGTTTTGGCGGTTCAACATTTGCGTGGTGTATTCATTATTTTGATGAGATTTTTAAGGAAGCCAATCCCTCTAAAATTGTTTTGTATGCAGGCGAAAATGATTTGAACGATGGTAAAACGCCACAAGAAGTTCTTTCGGGATGTATGGAGTTGGTACAGTTGGTTGAAAATAAATATCCAGATATAGAATTGGCGTTAATAAGCTTAAAGCCAAGTGTAGAACGCGAACATTTAATTCCATTAATTATGGAAACCAACCTTATGTTGTCCAAGTATTTTATAACCGAACTTAATGCACAATATATCAATGTATTTGCGCAAATGATTACTACGGATAATAGACCCATTCCAGAATTATATCTTTCTGACGGATTGCATTTAAACAAGCAAGGCTATGCGCTGTGGAGTACTGCTATTAAAAAAGCACTACAAGCAGCGGATAGCCTTGAACTTGAAAATTAATTATAGTTTAAATGAACTATTCGTCTTGTCCACCTTTACGTTGTGGAGACCTTGGCGTTGGCCATTCTCCTTTTTCGCCAGATCTAGGGTTAATACCTAAAACTGCTTTTTCACGTGATGTTTTTTCAGGATCCTCACATGCCATATAAGTTAAAATAGCAGTAAGAATTGCGTTATTACGAACATCGTCGAACACAATTTTATCATAGGTATCTAAATTCGTGTGCCACGTGTAATTCCAGTAGTCCCAACTTAAAGAGCTTAATGAGAAAGCAGGAGCACCTGCCGCTACAAATGATGCATAATCCGATCCACCACGACCAGGCGAACCTGGGAAAGTAGTTTCTATCTCATTTTTATACGTTTCAGGTACCGCTTCTAACCAACGTCCTAAATAATCATAGGCATGTAAGAATCCTTGTCCAGATAAACGAACAACTCTTCCTGTTCCGTTATCTTGATTAAATACAGCTTGTACGCCAGCAACAATTTCTGGGTGATCTTCTACAAAAGAACCAGAACCATTTAAGCCTTGTTCTTCACTACCCCAATGCCCAATTAATATGGTTCTTTTTGGATTTGGATATACTTTCTTCAAAATACGAGCAGCCTCTAACATGGTAATGGTACCTGTACCGTTATCTGTTGCGCCAGTTCCACCATCCCAAGAATCGAAATGGGCAGATAATATTACATACTCGTCAGGGAACTCGGTTCCTGGTATTGTAGCTATTGTGTTAAATGCTGGTACTACACCAAGGTCTTTAGATTCGGCTACTATTTTAATTTTAGTATCGGCACCATGTTCTACCATTCTGTATAACATTCCGTAGTCCTCTAAAGAGATATCTACTGCAGGAATTTTATCGGTACCTGCACTGAATATTTTGTTTGCTCCAAAACCTTCGGACCATCTAGATTGTGCAATACCTACAGCACCCGCTCTTTCAAAAGCTGAATTGATATTTCTACTGTTATAACCCGTATTACTAATATTCTGTCTCCATTCTTTTTCTATTGAATCGCGATCCGATTTCATTTTCTCGAACGATTCTTTAGTAGCATACTCTTCCCAGTTTTCATCTGGTCTACCTGTTGGTTGCAACATACTTATCATTACAATTTTACCTTTTACATTAGGAAGCCATTTAACGAAAGCTAAAGAGTCAGTAAAAGTTGGTAGTGTAATTAAAGAAGCGGTAACACCTTTAGAATTTGTGCCTGGGTTCCAAGCTAATTGTGTGGCATGTAATGATGCTACTCGTGGCGATACCATATCTACGTGGGTAATGCCTCTTTGCCAACCTTTCCAAGTTCCCCACTGTTGGTTTTCTGCAGATATACCCCATTTTTTATAGGTGTTTATTGCCCAGTCATGAGCAGTTTTCATTTCTGGAGTACCTACTAATCGTGGTCCATTAAGGTCCATTAATTCGTAAGCCAATTGCTCCAGTTGAGAGTTTTCAACACCTTCTTTTTCGATGGCATCAACAATGTCTTTTGTAGTTTGTGAAATTGCAAATGTAGTGCATAGCATATATGCACAAATGAGTAGTCCTTTTTTCATGTTCAAGATAGTTTGTTAGTTGAACTAAGGTACTAATTTAAGGTCGTAAGAAGGATGTTAAAATTTAATGGATTTCTGTAGAAAACGAGGAAGACTTTCCTTAATCGAATATTTTTAAACTACTTATTTGAATTCAGAAACTTCAATTAAGGGGAATTATGTCATTACGGATATTGGTTTTTTAAATATTATTTAAGCTTATTATCTAATGCCAAAATTGTCTGTAACAATACATTGGCGCCGTTTGCCATGTCGGTTGCTGAGGTAAATTCTTTTGGAGAATGACTAATGCCATCTTTACTTGGAACAAAGATCATTCCGGTTGGGGTTATCATTGCCATGTCTTGTGCGTCATGACCTGCACCACTTGGCATAGACTTGTAACTAAGTCCAAGTGATTGAGCACTTTGTTCAATTTCAGATTGAATCGATGAATCCATTATTGCAGGGTCGGCTGTTGTATCCAGTTTTTTAAAGGTGATTTCAATTCCAGATTCCTTACTAATTTTTTCTGCTCTTTTTTGAATGGCTGTATATACCTTTTCAATTACTTCTGAAGATAAGTCTCGAATTTCAAGACTGGTAATCACGTGACCAGGAATTACATTTGGTGCACCAGGTTCTGCGGTTATTCTACCTACGGTGGCAACTTGAGCACCTTTTAAACTAGTAGCAACTTCATTGACTGCAATGATAAATTTTGATGCTGCTAGTAACGCATCTTTTCTAGCATTCATAGGTGTAGTTCCGGCGTGATTGGCAAAACCATTGAATTCAACATCCCACCATTTTAATCCCACAATACCTTTTACAATACCAATCTCTAAATTTTCTTTTTCAAGAGTACCGCCTTGTTCAATGTGTAGTTCTAAAAAGGCAGCGACATCCCCCTTTTTACGAGCAACTTCTGAAAGCCTGGTGGTGTCTCCACCTAATCTCATCATACCTTCACCAATGGTATACCCTGTAGAGTTTTTAACAGAAAAGGCACTTTTGTTCAAATGGCCAGCGATTGCTCTGCTACCTACAACACCACCTTCTTCATTGGAAAAGATGATAATTTCTAATGGATGTTTCGTTTTTACCTTGTTCTCATTAAAAACTTGCAGTACTTCTAATGCCGCCATTGACCCTACACAACCGTCATAATTACCGCCATGTGGCACACGATCAATATGTGATCCAAATGAAATAGGTTTCAAATTCGGTTTAGTTCCTTTTCTTATCCCAATTACATTACCTGCAAAATCTATATGAGTTTCAATATTCATAGATTTTAGTTGTTCAATTAACCATTTTTGGGCAGCAACATCTGCATCACTAAAAGCAACACGTTCAGTTTCGCCATTTTCTTGAATTCCGAATTGAGCTAAATCCATGATTCGTTTTTCTAATCGGTTTTGGTCAACCGAAAATTGTGCATGTATGCTCAAAAACGGGCATATATATAAAAGTATGGTGGCAATGATTTTAAGGTTTCTCATGTTCTTTTTAAGTGATTGCTAGTTCATTTCTATTAAAAATACAATTTGCCATTGGTTGTTCATTTCTTAAAATGGCAAGTGTATTTTCAACCGTCATAGTACACATTTTAGTGTAGGTAGTTTTTGTTAAGCTCCCCAAATGAGCAGTAATTAAGACATTGTCTAGTTGAAGTAATGAATCGTTTTTATCAGGAGGTTCCTGTGCCAAAACATCGGCTGCGAAACCTGCTATTTTAGCATTTTGTAATGCGTTGAACAATTCCTTTTGGTTAATGATTCCTCCTCTAGCAGTATTGATTAGTAATGTTGATGGCTTCATTTTTGAAAATGCTGAAGTATCGATGAGGTTTTCTGTTTTTGGGTTTAATGGAAGGTGTAAACTTATACTATCCGATGTTTTTAAAAGCTGATCGAAACCAACAAACGGGTAGGGGACATCTTCTTTTTTAGAGCTCCAATACACAACATTCATCCCTAAAGCCGTGGCAATCTTAGCTACCTTTCTTCCGATGTTTCCCATTCCAATAATACCTAGAGTTTTACTGTGGGATTCATCTCCTATATATGAACCTCTGTCTGACCATCTATTTTCCTTTACCATGGTTACGGCATTGTACAAATTCCGTTGGAGTATTAGTAATAAGGCAATAGTATGTTCTGCAATAGTATCTGCATTAGAATTTGGTGCATTCACTACTTTAATACCTCTTTTGGTAGCACTGAAAACATCAATATTATCTAAACCAACACCACAACGAGAAATTACTTTTAAGTTGGGTAGTTGTTCCATTAACGATGCACGAACCTGACCTTTTCCTCGTGTTATAATGGCATCAATAGCGTTGTTTTCTATTTGATGTTTCAGTGATGCTTCATCATAGGCAGTAAGAATGTTCATATCGTTAGCACTCAACAACATTTGCATGGCATCATCGGCAACCGTTTCCAATAAAAGGATGTTTTTATTCATCGGATTTGTGGTAAAGTGTGGCATCTTTAGATTTATACCCTCGGAAATCATTCCGGCCAGATACATAGATTCCTTCTTTGTATAATTCGTCTTCGAATATCTTTGGGTCGATATGATCACCAGGTACAGAAGAAAGTTCTACCAAGTTTCCAGATGGGTCACGAACAAACATTTGAATGGCACCATCTGGTAGTTGGCGCACATTTCCCCATGGTTTAATATCAATAACACCGAGTTCCTTCATCCGAAAGAAAATACTATTTATATCATCTACTTGAACACAGATATGACCTCTAAATGAATATGAATCTTCCCATTCTGTCAAGTGTAATTGTTGCTCTTCGTTGAATTTAAAAAATGCAGTTGGGTAATCGAACAAGAATGCAGGTATGGCTTCTAAACCCAGTTCTTCTTCGTAAAATTTACATGCTTCTTCTAAGTTGCTTACCACTAACGCAACGTGATTAATATGTACTGCCTTTGCCATAATTTATTGTTTAAAGTCTTTTACAAAATCCCAATTAGGTGTTAAGCCTAAACCTGGTCTATCTGGAGCTATGAGCATTCCTTCTTTATCCACTGTTATGTCTTCTTCTACCAAATCGTACATCATCGGGTTACCGCCCAATGAAAATTCAATAACATTTGCAGATGGAGAAGCAAATGCAACTGAAAGTCCTGCCATAAAAGAAAATGCAGATCCCCAACAGTGTGGCGCCAATTCTAATTGGTATGTATGTGCTAATTGAGATACACGCATAGCTTCGGTAATACCTCCAATAATAGCGCAATCTGGTTGTAATACATCTAAGGCGCGTTCTGCAATTAAATCCCGAACATCAAAAGCAGTGTATTCGCTTTCGCCTGCAGCAATGGGTATAAAGGTATTGGCACGAACCTCTGCAGTACCAATTTTGTTATCGGGACTAATAGGCTCTTCAAACCAATATAAATTACAATCTTCTACGCCTTTGGTGAATTGTTTGGCTTCAGGAACATTAAAAGTTCCATGGGCATCGGTCATCAATTTAATATGATCGGGTAATGCTTCTCGAGCTGCTTTTACACGTTTTATACTTTCGGCAACGGTTTGATCCATAATACCGACACGCATTTTTACTCCGCCAAATCCTTTTGCTGTATATCCTAATAATTGGTCACCTATAGCATCTGCTTTTGCCCAGCCGCCACTTGCATATGCTGGCATTTTATCGCGACAGCTTCCACCTAATAATTCAACTACAGGAGCGCCTAATGTTTTTCCCTTAATATCCCAAAGAGCAGTATCAATACCACTCATTGCAGAAATAGTTAATCCTCTTCTTCCTAAAATAGGAAATTTACGTCCACGAGATAATGAATAATGATCTCTTGTTCCGTTGTATATATGTTCCCAAATACGGGAAATATTCCGGGCATCTTTGCCAACTAATTGTGGCTTTAATTCATTTTCGATACAGCTTACAATAGAGGCGCAGGATCCAGAGGAACCTACTGCGGCTTTTGCTTCGCCAAAACCTTGTAACCCAGTATCGGTTGTTACTACGACCAATGTCATATCGAAGTTCGTCAATAGACCATAATCAGAAAAATGCTGTTTTTCTTTCGGAATAGGGCAACGTAACCAAAAGGCTTCTATATTGGTGATTTTCATTTGATAAGGTCTTTTAAGGTGTCTATTGATTTTTTGGTAAGCATGGTGTAAAACTCATCAGTGGTAGCAGAACTACCGTGGTCTTCTAAGAATTTCTTTTGTTCGGCGGTTAATCCTTCGGGATTGGGTTCAATTGAGTTTGGATATATATTTGCAGGGGTACGGTCTAATGGAGCACAAAACTCTACCGATAACACCTTGTCATATCCAATTTCTTTTAGTGTGCCAATAATTTTAGTCCAGTTGAGGTGGCCCATACCAGGTGCCATTCTGTTGTTGTCCGCAACATGAAAATTTACCAATCGCTTGCCGATTTTCTTCATGGTCTTGAACATATTTTCCTCTTCTAGATTCATGTGAAACGTATCTAGACAAACTCCGCAATTAGGACCAACAGCTTCGGCTAACGCCAAAGCTTGTTCTCCTCTATTTATAAAATAAGTTTCGAAACGGTTTATAGGTTCAATGCCTATTTGTATACCGTGGTCTTCGGTGTATTTGTAAATTTCTTGAATACCTTCAACAGCCCATTCCCATTCTTCTTCTGATTTTGAATCGGGTACAATTTTACCTACCGTTGCAGGTACCAATGAAATGACTTTGCCGCCTAATTCGTATACCATTTTAGCAACATCTTTTACATACTGTACAGACATTTTGCGTTGTGCAAGGTCTTTGGCGAGTAAATTTCTTTGCTCTAACATTAAGGTTACAGATCCCCAACATTTTATACCATAGAGGTCTAAAAGTAGTTGAGTCTTTTTTATATCATAACTCTCGGGAGTCCCCTGTATTTCTAAATGTGTGTAATCTAGTTTATTGATTCTGCTTAATGTGTGCTCTAAAGATTCTGCACGCATCCAATTATGTATGGCTAATTCCATTGGTAGGTAAGGTTGTTTTGTTTATCCAATAAATTCTATCTTTCTGTGGGATCCATCACAGAATGGTTTGTTTTCAGAAACACCACATCTACAAAATCCCGTGGTGCCTTCTTTTGTTACAATCTCGCCAGATGCTAATTGTATTTGTAAGTGCCTTTAATTTTTAATGGACCATTATTCGCTACAATTATATCTGTAATGCATTGGTCTTTAGATGTATTTTCTTCCATTTGGTTTGTTCATTTTTATGAGCTTTTAAGGTAGGTAAAAAATATTTCTTTTGCCTATTAACAAGTGTAACCAATTGCTAAATTTTGTTATTATAATATTTAATTGTTAAATGGTTAGTACTCTTACATTATATGGCTAAGGTTGAAAAGATATTGGAAGAACTTAATATTTCAATTGTTGTTTATTTAGTTTTACCTTCTTAAAATTCACTCTAATGACAGACTTAGAAGAACAACTTAAAAACCCGGTTTGGTATTCCTTAAATGAAACGCATAAAAGGTTTGCTGTAGAATTTGACGGTGTTCAATTTTACCATCAAGCGGTGTGTACTTTTGGTTCTTTTTTTGATGATTCTAAAACAGTTGAAGCCGCGAAGGAATATTCAAAATCTACAGATAGCTTTTTCTTTGTTTCAGAAAATCAAACTCCTAAAATATACGATACTAGAATTGAATTAGAGAAAAAAATTGAAGGCTGCCAAATGGTTTTAAATAAGCTGCCAGAAGTTTCAATAACCGAAGACATTGTACTTTTGGGCGATGAGTATATTGATGAGATATATGATTTAGTCTGGTTGGTAATGCCTGGTTATTATAGGAAGAGAACCTTTGAAATGGGTAATTACTACGGCATATTCAAAGAGGGTAAATTAGTGTCGATAACCGGTCAACGAATGCAATCAAATCTTTTTATAGAAGTCAGTGCGGTTGTTACACACCCTGATTATACAAGAAAAGGATTGGCAAAACAACTAATTGCACATACTACAAGACAAATTTTAAAAGAGCATAAAACTCCTATTTTACATACGAACAAAGGAAACCTTGCTATTTCTCTTTATGAGAAATTGGGTTTTCAATTGACCAGAGATATGAACTGGTGGTTGTATCGTAAAAAATAAGTCTACTTTATTTCAATTCAAATAAGTGACCGGTTATTCGTTTCGAATTAATATTTACTCCTGAAAAATGTAATTCTAATCTGAACAATAATATTATATAACTATCACTAAATCAATATAATAAAAGTTTTCAAACGACTGTAAACGATTACAAACGATAGTAAGTGTTTACAAACCGATTAAAGTTTTAATGCTGTTCTAGGTTTGCAGTGTCGAGTCAATAAGGCTTGATAGAATGAACTGTTAATCCATAAAATATAATAAGATGAACGCATTAAAAAACAAAGTACAGTTAATTGGAAATTTAGGGCAAGATCCAGAAATAATTAATTTAGAGGGCGGAACCAAATTGGCAAAATTTTCTATTGCCACCACTGATAGTTATAAAAATGCTAAAGGAGAAAAGGTAGATGATACCCAATGGCATAATGTGGTTGCTTGGGGGAAAACAGCGGAGATTGTAGAGAATTTTCTAACTAAAGGAAAACAGGTAGCTGTAGAAGGTAAACTTACTCATCGTTCTTATGAAACCAAAGAAGGGGAAAAAAGATATATTACCGAAGTAAGGTGTAATGAGTTATTAATGTTGGGGAAGTAATGTAAATTTTAAAAGCTTTTAACTACGCTCAGCTAATGATATAAAGTAATTTGTCAGTCTGAGCGTAGTTGAAGACTTAATTGGTATTTAATCTTACTATTTTTGCATAACATGATTTCAATAGAACAAGATTTACTTCCTTTATTAAAAAAGCACTTTGGTTACGACTCTTTTAAGCCAAATCAATTATCGATTATTGAAGATGCTTTGGGTAAAAAAGATGTGCTGGCAATTATGCCTACAGGTGGAGGTAAATCTCTTTGTTATCAATTAACGGCATTAGCATTAGAAGGAACTGCAATAGTAATTTCTCCGCTTATTGCTTTGATGAAAGATCAAGTAGATGTATTAAAGGCAAATGGTATTGCTGCTGAATATTACAATAGCTCGCAATCTCAAGAAACCCAACAAGAGATACTTAAAAAATTAGAGAAAGGGGAGTTGAAACTATTCTATGTTGCTCCAGAAAGTCTTGGGTTTTTCAACGGAATTTTAGAAAATCTAAATATTAGCCTTTTTGCTGTAGATGAGGCACATTGTATTTCTTCATGGGGACACGATTTTAGACCTGCATACACACAATTAGGCGGGTTAAAAAGAAGGTTTCCCAATATTCCTGTTATGGCACTTACTGCAACTGCCGATAAAACAACACAAGACGATATTGCAGACCAATTACGAATACCCAGGGCAGAGCGTCATTTAGCATCTTTTAATAGACCTAACCTTTACTTAGATGTAAAACCTGCTCAAGATCGTATAAAACATATTCTAGATTTTTTAGATGACCGACCTAATGAAAGCGGAATTATTTACTGCTTAAGTCGTAAGAGCACAGAATCTATTGCTGAAAAATTACGTAATGCAGGTTTTAAGGCAAAAGCTTATCATGCGGGTATGTCGTCTGATGAACGTTCTAATGTGCAAGAAGAATTCATTACCGATAAAGTTCCAATTATTGCTGCTACCATAGCTTTTGGAATGGGTATCGACAAGAGTAATGTACGTTGGGTTATTCATTATAATCTTCCGAAGAATATAGAAGGGTACTATCAAGAAATTGGTCGTGGCGGTCGTGACGGACTACCAGCTCATGCCTTATTGTTTTACAGTTTTGCAGATGTGGCTCAACTACGTAGGTTTATTACACAAAGTGAAAATGCAGATGTGGAATATGCAAAATTAGAGCGCATGCAACAATTTGCCGAAGCACTAAGCTGTAGAAGAATTGCATTGTTGAACTATTTTGGGGAGCAAGTAACCGAAGGTTGTGGCAACTGTGATATTTGCGCTAGCCCGCCAGCTTATTTTGATGCTACTTTGTTGGCGCAAAAAGTATGTTCTGGTGTCGCTAGATTAAAGGAACGGGAACCTATGGGTATGGTTATCGATGTTTTAAGGGGTGCGCAAAATGCCCATGTTCTGGAGAAAGGATATCAGAATATTAAAACCTACGGTGCCGTAAAAGACGTCTCTTGGCTAGACTTACAACAATACGTTATTCAATTGCTAAACCAAGGGGTATTGAATATCAACTTTAGAGAAGGGGCAAGACTTGGGTTAACAGCACTTGCAAAAGATGTGTTATTTTCTAATAAGAAAATAGAGCTTGCTGTCTTACAGAAAGAAACCGAAAAGAAAAAGGTTGCCTCTAAAGCACGAGCTAAGAAGACAGATTTATTTGAAAAACTTCGCATTTTACGTCAAGCAATTGCAACCGAGCAAAATGTGCCAGCTTATGTAGTATTCGGTGATGCAAGTTTAAAAGATATGGAAGCTAAACTCCCGAAAAATAAGACGGAGTTTATGAAGGTTTCTGGGGTTGGGCAAGCTAAATTAGAAAAGTATGCTGATATTTTTATTGAAGAGATAACGAAGCATGCTCCAAAGAAGAAGTCAAAAAAAGCTACCCATGATAAAACTTTTGAATTGTTTAGCAAAGGATCAACGGTTTCGGAAATAGCAACTGAACGAAATTTATCTGAAAATACTATTTACGGACACTTAATGAAAAAACATTCCGAAGGTGAGGAACTCGATTTAAATCAGTTTGTGAATGCTGCCGAAATAGCTGAAATTGAGAAGGCTAAATCAGAGTTAACTGAGGCAACTGGCTTAAAGGACTACTTTGAATTCTTTGAAGAAAAAGTGCCGTATTGGAAAATTAAGTTTGCTCTTTATATGTTAGATTCTTAGTAATGGATATTTATCCACTTTAAAAATTTACCGTTACGCCCATTTGACCCGGACCAAAATTTAAATTCCAACTTACCATTTTCTGTTGGTTATTGTATTTTTCGTCATACTTTTTATCGAGATACCTATCAATAGATTCTACAGTTGCAATACTAATGGCAAATGCAAACACCATATCGCTTAACCAATGTTGACCATCCCATACACGAGAGACACCAGGTATAGCTCCTAAAGTATAAATACCGGCTTTTACCCACGGATTTTTAAATTGCTTACCAATAGCATATGCATTTGTAAAAGCTAATAAAGCATGTCCAGATGGAAAGGAATGAAAATTTCTACTTGAGTTAAATGGGTCAAAAGTATCTTTACCTAGATTAGCCAAAGGTCTTGCTCTACCTACCAAAGATTTTAAGACTTGTTGTAGAAGTCCGGCAGATGTTGCTGATGAAATCAATAACACTCCTGTTCTTCTCAGTTTTTCATTTTTAGTAATCAATCCTGCAGCATATACTCCTGAGGTAGCTAAATAATTATTTGCTGGACTACCATAGAACTCACCATAATCACGAATAAATTTTGGAATACCTTCTCTGTTGTTTCTAATGAATCTGGAGGTGTTGTCATCTGCCAGATAAACAAGCCCGGTACCACCAACTACTGCACCAAATTGAGCCCATTGCTTTCCTTGCCAATGTAAAGGTCGGGCATATGAATAACCTACACCCTTAAACATATTTCCAACATCGTATTTAACCATATCCCAACGCGTTTCGGTAGAATCGTTACTCGAATTTTGCGCGTTTAAAGAAATACAAAGGGTTATAGCTAAGAAGGTTATTAACTTTTTCATGGGGTAAATTTAAACTTATCGGTTATTTAAAAATAATCTGTATCAATTATTTTTAAATTCAAAAGCGAATTATGTATCGTAATTACATATGTTTCTATTGAAAAGAACGTAATGTATATGTTTTATGATAGGCATCATAATTTCCAAGAATATAGGCATTATTCATTTTAAAAACGGTTCTACCGTTAGGGGAAATATTATGTTCAACTTCAAACGCTTCTATCAAATCGAAGCGGTTTTCTTTCAATTGTCCATTTTGGTGTTCAAAATTTGAATTGAATAATGCATCTACTTGAATAGCTTTTGTAGCAGTATAAGACTGGTAAGCAAAAAAAGTAGGGTTAAAGAAAACAGTTACAGCGCCAAAGGTAGAAATAGGTATACCGAAACCTGGCATCATAGCCATTGCATTACTGCTTCGTTCAATTACGCCACCATATGAAATTTGTTTAAGGTTATCGTGATTCTGTACAGCTATACCTACTTTACCTCTACTCATTTTTCTTAGTAGTACGCCGGTGTCCTCAAAAGTTCTGTGGTTATCAAAGGTGCCGCCAGTCTGTATTATTGATGAATTTTTAAATTTAATCTTTTCGTTCTCATGGGCACTGTACTCATTAATTAACTCTCCAGTTCTAAAATTTAGAGCCCTCAAATGAAAGGCTCTTTTAGTACTTACGATTTGATACAAAATATCCTTATCCACAAATGAGTTGCTGGTCTTTTCTTTATAACTCCAATTCCCCATAGCTTTTTGAAAGCTTGTGGCGTACCCTATTAATTTTTCTAAATCTATGTCTACTATTTGGGTGATATCATTATTGCTGTCAAAAGTTATTGTGATAAAATTTTCATTTTGATAAATTTTAGTAGAATTACAGGCAATTTCTAGCGTTGTTGGATTTTCATTTTCAATCTTCACTAAATCAACAGACTTATCTATACCATACAGTCCAGTATTTATGGTCATCATGTCATATAAATCTTTAACCTTCTGTTTTTTGTTTAAAAATGAACGGTGGGAGAAGTCTATGGAATGTTTGGTAAAATCTGTTTCATTGTTGAAACGGTATATGTTAATTATTGCTGTATTAGGAAGAATTGTAAGAACATGAAATTTATTATTGTATTCTGCAGTTTGTATTATTTCTTCATAGCCTAGGTCTAGGTCTATTTCATTAAATTCAACTATATTCTTCTCAAATGAAAAATGTGAAGATGCAAATTTACGTCGGTTTTTAGTGGTCAAATAGACAACAAAATCTTGATTTTTTAAAATTGTTTGTCCCAATACTTGTTTGAACGCTCTTGCCTTATCTTGAAAATTTAGCTCGGCAATAATTTCATTTGTTTCATCAAATAAATAACCGTCAATTACTTTTCCGCGTAAGAAAATGAGAGCAAATCTGTTATGCATTTCATCTACTAAGGGTAGTACTTCGTCCGGCGTGATGATTCTATTTTCATAAACATTATTTATTTTGGCAAATTCTTTTTGAGCCATAATTTTATTGATGAAAACCAATAAAATTAATAATAGGGGATACTTTATATGCATTAAGAACTATTTGTTATTTAACGAATTAATAGCTACTATTATTTTCAATGGGTAATTAAAAATAAACAGATTGAGCAAGCCTAAATGTATTCGCATGTGCATCTACAATAACTTTAATGTCTGGAGAATACCCGCCACCCATACTGCATTGTACAGGTATAGAATGTTTTTTACAGGTGTTTAATACAAATTCATCACGTTTTTTACATCCATTTAAAGTGAGGCTAAGTGTTCCTAATTTATCACTTTCGAGAACATCAACGCCGCATAAATAAAAGATGAAATCTGGCTGTAGGTTCTCTATTAATTTAGGTAAGTTATCTTTTAAAATGGAGAGATATGTGGCGTCATCAGTTCCTTTGGGTAAAGGTATATCCAAATCTGACTGTTCCTTTTTAAAAGGGTAATTACCTTCTCCATGCATGGAAAAAGTAAAAACGGAATCATTGTTTTTAAAAATTTCCGCAGTGCCGTTACCTTGATGCACATCTAAATCAACTATAAGTATTTTTTTCGCTAGACCTGTATTTAGCAGGTATTTTGCGCCAATGGCTTGGTCGTTGAGCATGCAAAAGGCTTCTCCGTGGTCACTATATGCATGGTGAGTGCCGCCTGCAATATTCATGGAAATACCATATTCTAAAGCGTATTTACATCCTTTTATGGTCCCATCTGCAATTATGCGCTCTCTTTCAACTAAATCTTCTGATAGTGGGAAACCTATTTTTCGAGCCATTTTTGGCGAAATCATAATATTCAATAAATCGTAGAAATACTCTGGCTCGTGGACTGCTACTATATGTTTATCATTGGGAATTTCAGGTTCGAAAAAATTAGCTTCGGTACAAGTGCCTTCATGTATTAATTGCTGTGGCAACAATTCATACTTCAACATAGGAAAGCGATGCCCTTCTGGTAATGGATGTTTATATATGGGATGATAGGCTATCTTAAGCATCACCTAAATTATTTATGGAGCTTCAGTTGAATTCTTTTTCGGGGAACATCAACTTCTAAAACCTTTACGATAATTTGTTGATGAAGATGAACATGTTCATTCACGTCTTTAACAAAAGAATCTGATAGGTTAGATACATGAATTAATCCGCTTTCTTTAATTCCAATATCTACAAAGCAGCCAAAATTGGTAATGTTGTTTACAATGCCAGGTAATAACTGCCCGCTATGCAAGTCGGTAATAGATTTAATGTTTTGATCAAATGTAAAAACCTTGGCTTTTTCACGACGGTCTAATCCTGGTTTTTCAAGTTCTGAGCGTATATCTAATAGAGTAGGTAAACCAACATCAGTTGTACAGTACTTCTGTAAGTCTATCTCTTTAAGAACAGTTTTATTACCAATTAAAGATAAAATCTCTGTTCCAGCATCCTTTGACATTTGTTTGACAATGCCATAACTTTCTGGATGTACGGCAGAATCATCTAATGGGTTTTTAGCATCTTTAATACGTAAAAAGGCAGCTCCTTGTTCATATGCTTTTCCGCCTAAACGAGGAACATCCATAATTTCTTTTCTGCTTTTGAAAGCACCTTTTTCTTTTCTTTGGGCAACTATATTTTCAGCTAATTTTGGACCAATACCAGATACGTAGCTTAATAGTGGAACACTAGCGGTATTAATGTTTACACCTACAGAATTCACACAACTTTCTACAACGGTATCTAGCGAAGTTTTTAATTTGGTTTGATCAACATCATGTTGGTATTGCCCTACACCAATAGATTTTGGGTCAATTTTTACTAGTTCAGCAAGTGGGTCAGCTAAGCGTCGACCAATAGAAACTGCACCACGAACTGTTACATCGTAGTTAGGGAATTCGTCTCTAGCTATCTTTGATGCTGAATAGATAGATGCTCCTGCTTCACTTACAACAAAAACTTCTACAGGATTGTTGAATATTACTTTCTTTACAATCTGTTCGGTTTCTCTTGAAGCCGTTCCGTTGCCAATTGCAATAGCTTCAATTTTATAAGCATTAACTAATGAGCTTAATTTCTTTATAGCCCCACCAACATCATTCTGTGGCGCATGTGGGTATATAGTTTCATTATGTACTAAATTACCTTCGGCATCCAAGCAAACTACTTTACAACCCGATCTAAAACCTGGGTCTATGGCAAGAATGCGCTTTTCACCTAATGGTGCTCCAAGTAGTAATTGCCTTAGATTGTTAGAGAATACACAAATGGCGTCATCATCAGCTTTTTCTTTGGCAGCTTTTATTAGCTCGTTAGATAATGAGGGAAACAGCAGTCTCTTATAAGCATCTGCAATGGCTAACTCAATTTGCTTTCCACATGCATTATTAGATTTTACAATTCTGTTCTCAATTCGGTCCAATAATCTTTCGTCGTCTAACTCAATCTTTACTCGTATAAATTTTTCCGATTCGGCTCTTAAAATAGCTAACAATCGGTGGGACGGACATTTATTTAAAGGTTCGCTCCAGTCAAAATAATCTCGGAATTTCTGCGCCTTCTCATCGTCCTTTTTAGTACCGATTACCTTGGTGGAAATAATGGCAAATCGAGAGAGTTGAGATCTTATTGATTCTCTAATATCAGTCCGTTCATTAATCCATTCCGAAATAATATGGCGGGCACCTTCTAAGGCATCATCTTCGTTTTCGACATCCTTACCTAGATATTTAGATGCGGTAAACTCGATATCATCATTTCGTTGTGCCATGATGATTTTAGCCAAAGGCTCTAGTCCATTTTTGCGGGCTACTTCTGCCTTGGTTTTTTTGCTCTTTTTAAAAGGAAGGTAAAGATCTTCTAATTGAGTAAGATCTTCAGAGTTTTTAAATTTCTGTTTCAGTTCAGGAGTTAGTGCCCCTTGTTCTTCAACAGCTTTAATAATGGCTTTTTTTCGTTTCTCTAATGCTTCAAATTGATCTTTAAACTGAACAATAGCACCTACCTGAACTTCATCTAAATTACCGGTACGCTCTTTTCTGTATCGTGAGATAAAAGGAATTGTACAGTCAGCATTTAAGAGTTCAATAGTATTTTGGATTCCCTTTTCTGGGAGTTGGGTGTGCTTAAGTATATAGCCAACAATTTGGGCCGAGTCCAATTTTGCCATGTGTATTGTTATATTTTTAGGAGTGGAGTTAGTTTATTCCTTCCCCGTTTCCTACTGCTTCCTCATCTGGATTAACGAATACCAATTTTCCATCAGCATTTTCTGTCATTAAAATCATGCCCTCACTATCAACACCACGAAGTGCACGAGGTGCCAGGTTGACAAGTACAGTAACTTTTTTGCCTACAATTTCTTCTGGTGTAAAGCTTTCGGCAATACCAGAAACAATAGTTCTAACATCTAAGCCAGTATCTACTTTTAGAACTAAAAGTTTTTTAGCCTTAGCCATTTTTTCGGCTTCTATAATAGTGCCCACACGCATATCTAGTTTAGAGAAATCGTCGAATGTAATGGTGTCTTTTTGTGGCATTAGTTTTTTGTTTTCGTTTTCATTAGCCTTTTTAGTAGCTTCCAATTTATCTAATTGAGTTTTGATTTCACTATCCTCAATTTTTCTAAATAACAACTCTGCTTGGTTTATTTGGTGGTCAGCAGCTAGTAAGTTACTATTTGTTGCAACATCGTTCCAATCAAACCCTTTATCTGCGCTTTGCGTTATGTTTAATATGTTTTTAAGCTTGCTAGATGTAAACGGTAAAAATGGCTCGCTAAGAACCGCTAAGCCTGCTGCTATTTGCAAAGCAACATTCATAATCGTTTTTACACGTTCCTCATTTACTTTTATAACTTTCCATGGCTCTGCATCGGCTAAGTATTTATTACCTAAACGAGCCAAATTCATTAATTCTTGACCTGCTTCTCTAAAACGATAGCGCTCAATAGAACTGGATATTATATTTGGGTATTTGCCTAATTGTTCTAATGTTTCGGTATCTACATCAGATAAAGTTCCTGCTGCTGGTACTTTGCCGTCATAATACTTGTTAGTCAAAACAACTACTCGGTTAATGAAATTACCCAATATAGCTACTAGCTCATTATTATTTCTAGCTTGAAAATCTTTCCAAGTAAAATCATTATCCTTTGTTTCTGGTGCATTTGCAGTTAAGGTATAACGCAATGAATCTTGCATTTCTGGGAAATCCACTAAATACTCGTGTAACCAAACTGCCCAGTTTTTAGATGTAGAAAGTTTATTTCCTTCTAGGTTCAAAAACTCGTTTGCCGGTACATTTTCTGGTAAAATATAGCTTCCTTCTGCCTTAAGCATTGAAGGGAATATAATACAATGGAAAACAATATTATCCTTACCAATAAAATGAACCAATTTTGTGTTTTCGTCTTTCCAGTATGGCTCCCAATCTTTTCCTTCACGGGCAGCCCATTCTTTGGTAGATGAAATATAGCCTATAGGCGCATCGAACCAAACATATAATACCTTGCCTTCACCACCTTCTACAGGTACAGGTATTCCCCAGTCTAAATCTCTAGTTACAGCTCTTGGTTCTAATCCGCCATCGATCCATGATTTGCATTGACCGTAGACATTAGGTTTCCAGTCGTCTTTATGTCCTTTTAGAATCCAATCGGTTAAAAACTCCTCATACCTGTCTAAAGGTAAAAACCAGTGTTTTGTCTCTTTAGTTGTAGGTACAGTTCCTGTAATGGTAGATTTTGGATTTATTAAATCAGTAGCATTTAAACTAGAACCACAATTTTCGCACTGATCGCCATAAGCCTCTTCATTTCCACATTTTGGACAGGTTCCTATTAAAAAACGGTCTGCCAAAAACTGCTGAGCCTCTTCATCATATAATTGTGCAGTGGTTTCTTCAATAAAATCTCCCTTTTCGTAAAGTTTTATAAAAAATTCTGATGCAGTATCATGATGTACCTGCGCAGAGGTTCTAGAGTAATTATCGAACGTAATACCGAAATCCAAGAAAGACTGCTTAATAATTGCATGGTATTTATCAATAATATCTTTTGGGGTAACACCTTCTTTTTTCGCTTTCATTGAAATGGCAACGCCATGTTCATCACTACCACAAACAAAGGCAACATCTTTACCTGTTAAACGTAAATAGCGTGCATATATATCTGCAGGAACGTAAACACCAGCTAAATGACCAATATGTATTGGACCATTTGTGTATGGTAATGCTGCTGTAATAGTATATCTAGAGGGTGATTTAATATCGGACATCAAAATAAATTAAGCTACAAAAATACTGAATTTGATGGGAGAATAACTAATTACTTGGTAATTGTAACTTGTTCTGAAAAGGAATTTGAAACAATATTTTATTGAAAACTGATGTAAGACAGATATATGGATGGATAAATTATACTAAAACGAATTAAAAATTGTTCTATTGTAAGAAAATACTTATTTATTAACTAAAACATAGATGTTATGGCTGTTGGTAATTCAAAAAAAATTAAGCTTGATAATAGCTTGGAGAAGCTAGATGAAGCGATGAAAAGTTCAAATACAAATAAGGAAGATATTGTACTACTTTATAAGGATAAGAACCATAGAGTAAAAAAGGAATTGAGGTTCGAATCTAAAATGAACAATTCTAAATTAGTTTAATTAAAAAAGGTCCTATTCAATTGAATAGGACCTTTTTTAATCGTGGGAAACAGATTAAGCTACCATTACAGATTTACTCATTTTTTGATTTTGTACATTAATACGATAAATGTACTTTCCTGTAGATAGTTGTTCGGGCATGCGCTCTCGTATATTTATTTCGGTAGAACCTTCAAACATCATTTCATTAAAAATGGTGCCTACTTTCTGACCGAGAATATTAAAAAGTTGAATATCTACATGTGCCGAAAATGGCATTTCTAAATAGATATGTGGGGTACTATCCGTTGGATAAAAAGGTTTGTGAACAACGGCATTCAATAAGTCTGGGTTAAAGGGTGTTTCAGCTTCTTCTCCTGGTGGTACTGGTGGCGTAACTTCACCATCACTGTAAGCTATATCAGGAAATGCTTCACCACTACAGCTAAAGCCTAAATCTACAGGTACATATGGTTTATAATTTAATAAGTGCGCTTCTACTAAGGGTACATCTACACAAAGCCATTCTGCAAGAACAGTAGCATATAAATCTCTAAAATCCATCGTGTATTCTAAGTTGCCTCTGCCATCTGGGTCATCTAGAGTAGGGTGGTCACCAACAAATGCACTACCATTTAAACCTGATCCAAAGAATAAGGTTGGTGTCGCTTTACCGTGATCAGTACCATTTGATCCATTCTCGAAAATACGTCTACCAAATTCTGAAAAAGTCATACTCAGAACTTTATCATCTTGTTGGGTAAATGCTAAATCTTCATAGAAATTATTAACTGCTACAGATAAATTAGTCATTAATTGAGCGTGAGCTTGAGGTTGATTACCATGAGTGTCAAAACCACCCATAGAAATCATAAAGACTTTTGTACCTAAGTTTCCTTTTATCAATCGGGCTATAAGTGCCAATTGACGTGCAAAGCCATTTTCTTGATATTCTACTTGATTTTGTCCACGTGTGTAAGCATCATGTATAAGACCAGAATATTCATACGTAGTATTTGCAACCCCTCTTAAAAACTTAAGTTGGTCGCCATACATACAATCATTAAATAAGGTGTCTTCTAAACCGTAAACGACTCCAGATTCTGCTATTTCTTCTAATTGATCAATGTTAGAAGTAACAAATGCATAATTGGTTTCATCACCTTGAAATACCAAGCTACCAAACTGACCAATTTGAATTGCTGCAGGTGCTGCTGGCGGATTTATTAAATAATCCGGGTATATATTTTCAAAATGTCTACCCATCCAACCAGTATTTAAACCGCTAAACCCTGTAGTTTCTATATCTGTATTGGCAAAAATATCTGAACCTGTAAAGTGTGATAAACTTTGACCTTCGTAACCTACACCGTGGACGGCTTTAAATTGACCTTCTTCCCACATGGGTGCTAAGGAATTCATATAAGAGGGAACACCAAACTCATCGGTCAATTTTAAAACCTTGCTTTCTGGAATGTAGATATTTGGTCTTGCATTGGCATAACTATCGTATTGTTCAATAGGTATTACCGTACTTAGTCCATCATTACCTCCGGAAAGGCGAATAAGAATTAAAATATTATCTGTTTCGGCACCTGCAATAGCCGCCGATAGTGGTGATGGCGCAGAAGCCGATAACATGTTAGAACCTAGCATCATTGAGCCTGATCCAGCAATTCCCATTGCTTGTAAAAAAGAGCGTCTGCTCCATGTTTTATGTTCATCATCATGACCTTCATGTTGAAGACCTTTAAATGGGGAGTGGTGTGTATTGCACATAGCAGTAGGTGTTATTTTAATTGAAACTCAGGTTGTCTAGCTAAATATTGAAATAGGAGGTATACTTGAAAAGGACCTTGTTGCCAAGTAGCCAACGTCCATGATTCTTGATTACCACCTTCATAGTAAACATCCTCTACATCGCTTCTAAATATGGCGAATGCTTTATTGTATTCTTCTTCGTTTAGAAGTCCTTTGGGGAGAATAAAGTCTATAATAAGTCTTGCAACATCATCTGGATTTGAACTTGTTAAACCAGCATTACCTGAAATATCAAGACCAAATGTTCTAAACTGCTCATTGTCGGCCATATAGAATTCCTCTAAAATGCTTTCAATGGTAAGCCAACGCCCAATCATAAAATTGGTGTTGATCCAGGATCTGTCTCGTTGCCAACCTGCAACATCGAAAGGTTCAAATATTTCTTGACTTAATAATGCGCTATAATTTACCATTTCGGCAACATTCGTATCTGTATAACTAAAGCCTGATTCGTTTAATGTGTTAAAATAGAAATCTATAGGGCTCTTTATTATCACTCCGATAGCCTCGTCGTCAAAAAAGTGTTGACTTTTGAAAAGAAGTCTTAATACTGGTGCCAACTCAAAATTATTAGAAACAAATGTAGCAGCTAAACCATCAATGATCATCTGTGCATTGTTTGCTTCATCTTTAGAATCTGGGTGTACAAAAAACTCATACAATTTACGGCAGATGAATTCTGCAATTTCTGGCGCTCTTTGTTCAAAGAGAATATTTATTACATCGTCATAACCCCAGTTACCGGTTTGGCCTAAAATAGTTTTAGTACTCTCATCATGTTTAGTAGGGTCAAAAGCAACGGGAGAACATCCAATTTCGCCACGTTCTACGTAGCCACTTAGTGCTTTTGCTGTTTCAATGATGTCATCTTCGGTATAAGCGTTGCCCTCACCAAGTGTAAAAAGCTCATATAGCTCACGCCCATAATTTTCGTTGGGGTTGTTACCGTTGTTGTATACGCCATCCAAATAATATAACATGGCATTAGTTAACCCAATTTCACTAGTAAACGTTTTGAAGTTGCCTAAAGAGTTACGTTGTAGGCAATCTATATACTCGTATAAATAAGGGTTACAGTTATAAACGTCTAATTCTGTAACAAAATGATTGCTCCAGAAAAAACTTAATCTATCACGTAAATTATTATTCAATAAGCCATTGGCATACGCCAACTGAAACTCAGATTTCTGCTCTCTTTTTAGTTGATTGCTAGCCTCGCTATCTGTTGGATAATTGGCATTGTTCCAATTTGCCCAAGCAGGAGTAGCTATTCCTGGCATATTTAAGGCTTCATCTACCAAGCTATCTACCAACGCAGCGGCAGATTGACCGGTAGCTTGGTTTATAGTGGCGACAGAGGCGCTAAATCCTAATCGTCTGTATAAATGAGATGCTCTTAGCTGATCTAAATTAGCAGTATACGGAGCAAGAGTAGAAGTATTACAGTTAATGAAATATTCCATATCTTAAAATAGGCGTTTGTATTACGTTCGTAGAGTTGGGGCTTCTATGCTAAACGTCTCGAAATTTGGTATAGTATTTAAAACTATCTATTTTCGATAATCAGAATTCAAATAACGAGATTTATTGGTAAAAAGGCGTTAAAATTCCAATATTTTCGATGAATTGCACAATTCGCTAACAACATCATGGGGAAACACAATGAATTTGGAAAGGAAGGAGAACAGATAGCAGTTGATTTTCTAAAAAAGAATGGATATACAATTAATTACAAAAATTACAGATATCTACAGGCTGAAATTGATGTTATAGCAAGAAAGGGTGATATTTTGGCAATTGTTGAAGTTCGTTCTAGAAGTTCAGATTTTATTGAAAATATAGCTGAAACCGTTACTGCAAAAAAAATTAAACTATTAGTTATGGCGGCAGACCACTATATAACAGATAATGATCTTGATGTTGAGGTTCGTTTTGATATTATAACCATTCTAAAGAATAAGAGTCGATTTGAGCTAGAACACTTAGAATCTGCCTTCTATCATTTTTGACTAATCTACCCATTGACTAGATTTATTTAAAAACATTTTGTTTTATTTGTAACAAGTTGTTATATTTGCACAACAACCTTACAGTAAAATGAAAACAATATCATCAGTCGTTGAAGAGTACATTAAGAAAAAACCATTTTTGCAAAGTGCTCTAGCACAGGGCATCATCAATCTTACGTCGCTATCTAGAATAGTAAAACCTGAGATTGAGCACGAATTAGGTAAAGACATTCGTAATGGTGCAATCGTAATGGCATTGAAACGCCTATCTGATGATCTTGAGTTTAGAGCTACCCATAAAATTTTAAAGGTTTTAAAAAATATTGGTGAGATAACTGTGCGTTCTTCCCTTACGGATTATACTTTTTTAGCTTCGGACAAAATATTAGTGCATCAAGCTAAGTTGCTTGAGGAGATTAATAACAATCAAGATGTTTTCTACACTTCTAGTCGAGGTGTAAATGAGATTAATATTGTAATAAGCAATGTGATGGACAAAACAGTTGAGAAACTGTTCAAGGATGAAAAATGTACTCAAAAGGCAGAAGAGCTTTCATCTATTACCGTAAAGTTACCGGCTGAGAATGTTTCTGTACCTGGTATCTATTACTTTATCTTTCAAAGATTGGCTTGGGAAGGTATTGTGCTCTACGAAGTAATATCGACAACCAATGAGTTTACCATTTTAGTAAATGATGAACAAGTAGATATGGCCTTTAAAACTATAAAGGATTTAAAATCCCTTTAGTTTTCTAGAAACTCTACCACTTCTTTATCAGATTCAGGTTTAGCTAAGAATCTTTTCTCACTGTCAAGAATAAAATAGGTAGGTGTGCTTTGAATACCAAAAGTATGTGCGTAATCGCTCTCCCATCTACCTAAAGCAATCGCATGATTAAATCTTGGTAATGTAGCAGATACTTTTTTCCAATTAACATCATCATCCTCTAAACCTACAGCCACTATTTTAAGGCCTTCATAATCTTTCAATTCTTTATGAAGTTGGGGAAGTTCTTTAAGACAATGAGAACAAGTGCTACTCCAAAAAATAAGCAAATAATTTTCAGCTTTCTCCATGGTTAAGAGCGATTGCTTCTTGCCATTTGCTTCCCAGGTAATATCTGGCGAAACTGCGCCAACTCTTAAACGAGATGCGATTTCAATTTCATCAACTAGTTTTTGATTGTCATTGGCAGTTGCCAATTTTTTCAAATGGTTCTTAAAAATAAAATCTTGAACCGATCCCATTTCATTGACATCAGCAATTTTCCATAATTGATGAAGAGCTTTTACTTGAAAACCTATAGGTGTAGTTTTAATGAAATCTGTAGTAGTTTTAATGTTTTTATTTACTTCAATTTCTAACTGATCTTTTGTTTTTATGTCTGCTGGAAGTGCAGAGAACACATAGCTAGCGAACTTATCGGTTAAAAAATTAGATCCTTGTAAAATAGGATCATTTATGTTTAAATTATCGAAATGATGCTGCTTTTTATTTTTTAGAAATGTTTCTAAATTTTCAAATTCAGTGGGTATATAACTTCTATTAGCTTTAATGAATTTATGGGATATGCTGCTAGCGTGTTTTTCTTCAAAAACGGTTTGTGTCGTTTTTAGTTCTTTTAAAATAGCACTGTATTCTTTTTTAGAATCATTACCGGTCTCGTAATATTCTAACAATCTATCTTGTGCTGCTGTTATTTTAGAAAAATACTCGTGGTACAATTTATTCTCTTCTGAGTTGGTAATCGTCAATCCGTTTTGAAGATTAAAATTGAATTTTACCTCCTCTTTTTTATTGTATATAACATCAATATAAAACTCATCTTGTGGTACTGCATATACCAATCTATACATACCGGCTTGTGCCGTAGCTGGCATTTCTAGGGTAAAAACACCTTCTTTTATGGCCGTATCAGTACTATAACGTTCTCCGTTTGGTGTTAACTCATATGCGATAAGCCATTTGAAATCTTTTGGAGGGGAAAAATTTCCTGAGATAGATCCTTGTGCTAATATATTTAGGGAGGTAAGTAAAAGGCAAAAACTAGTTAAAACTTTCATGATTATATAAAAACAATTATCGGACCAACATTAATAGAATCGTTCAAAAATTTTGGCTATTCTATTTCTGGAATTTCTTATTCATTAGTATTGGATTGAAGAATACACTTTTCAATGAATAAAAGTAATAATCAAGAGACAAATGAGGGCTTTAATTTGGAAAAGGTTATGATAATTCTTTTTCAATTCCCATGTGACTAAGTACTTCAGATATTTTAATTATTTCCTTTTCGTGGACATAACCATCGGAAATTGCAACTTCATCTAAAATTTTAGCTAACTCTTTTCTCTTAGGTAAAGACATAAGTTTGATAATATTGAATGCTTTGTCTTTATCTAAATTACGGGCTTGACCCACAAAGAAACTATCAAAAGTAAATCGCTCCATTAACTGCGTAAGAAATCGCATTTCTGCCGGTGCTACTTTGCTGTCGGCTAGAATAACGTAATCAACCATTTTTACGACAGCTAATTTCTCTTCTTTTGTAAAATTTATGATACCACTCATTACTCTGTTTCTTCTCCTAATCCAATATTTATGAATGTATCTATTATAAGATCCATTTCTTTTTTATGGATAGCCCCATCTGCAATTGCAACTTCATCAAGAATATCTGCCAAAGCTTTCTTTTGTTCGTGAGGTAAATTGTAAAGTGTAACAATAGCATTATCGTAATCTAATAATTGCGCTCGCTCTAAGAATGCGTCGTCAAAACCAATTGTACTTTTTAGTTTGTTTAATGTTTCTAATTCAGCGGGGTGAACTTTACCATCTGCCTTTATAACTTCATAAATCATCTTTACAAAGGCTGCTTTTACAAACTCTTCAAACTCCATGCTTTTTATTTTGGAGTTGAAAGATAAGGAAAACGACAGTACTTTTAAATAACTCTTTAAATGAGTTTTTCAGCGATATTAAAAATTAACATGTTTACCTGTTAAAATGGGTAAGGACCATAAACTGCATCCCTAAATTTCTTATGCAGGCCTACTTGATCATATGGGAATAACTGTACAAACATAACGGCAGTTAATTCATTTACTGGATCAATCCAAAATAGGGTAGAAGCAGCTCCGTCCCAATAAAACTCGCCTACCATACCATGGTTTTCTTCTGGAGTTTGGGGGGGTGCTACACGAACGGCAAAGTCAATACCGAAGCCTACTTGCCCTTTGGTTGGTAACCAAGAACGTTCTGTAATACTATCTGCCAATTGGTTGGTAGCCATGAGCTGTATAGTTTCAGGTTTAAGAATCTGCACAGTATCTAAACTACCTTCGTGAACAAGCATTTGGGCAAAACGCATATAATTATCTAAAGTAGAAGTAAGACCAGAACCACCTCGTGTTAATGGCCAATGTTCTGTATAATTACTGTATGTTATCGTGTCTTGTTCCAAAATACCTTCATCTTTTCTAATATACAGTTTAGCAAATCGGTCTCTATCATCTTCAGGAATATAATACCTTGTTTCATTCATCTCAAGAGGATCTAAAACATGATTTTGTACATATTCACCATAAGGTATTCCTGAAATTCTTTCAACTAGTAAGGCTTGAACATCTACACTTGGTCCATATTCCCATTGTGTGCCAGGCTGAAACCATAACGGTACATCTCCCATTTTTTCTCCCATTTGGGTGAGGGTGTTTTCTCGGTTCATGGCATCTGCATCTTTATATAACTTACTTAAACCGGGTATATCATCTCTATTGGGGAAACCTGCCGTATGCCTAGTAATATCTCTAATGGTTACTTCTCTATCTAATGGTTCGGTTAAAACATTTCCTTTGGCATCTACCCCAGCGTAAACCGTCATGTTTGCAAATTCTGGAATGTACTTAGAAATAGGTTCGTCTAACTTGAATTTACCTTCTTGATATAGTGTCATTAAAGCAGTACCTGTTATTGGCTTGGTCATAGAATAGATTTGAACAATCGTATTCCTATCCATCGGTTTATTCGCAGCGATGTCTGCGTAACCAAATGCATTGTAATATACTTCTTCGCCTTTTTCGAATATTAATGCCGAAACACCAGCTATGTTTTTTGCATCTACAAAACTTTTAAGAACAGAATCTATTCGTGCCTTTGTAATTGTTGTAATTATTTCTGGTTCTACAACGACCTCTTTTTTTGCAGATTCTTTACATGAGGTTACAATTAAAAGTAGTGTAAATAAATAAAGTAAATTTTTCATGATTGTTAGGTTGGGTATGAGTATTTTGAAAGTACTAAATTATAATAACAGAGATTAAGTCTAGGTTTACAAGTGGAGTACTTGTTCCCATATTTTAGAATTTACCATCATGCCTTCTTTTTGGTTTTTTAATCTAGTAGTCAAGGTTCGTTCTCCTGGGTAAAAGGTTTTATCGCCCATTTTCATTGGTGGACCATCATGGGTGAATTGGATAATCTCGTTCAATAAGTTTTCTTGGATATTGGTATTTGAAAAATTGGATGGGTCTATACACATAAACACTTGTGATAGTGCGGTCTCATTTTTCTTCAGTCCAATTTTATAAGAAGAATTACCAGCAGAAAGTAAAGTCGCCAGCATATCTAAAACCATAGAAAGGGCAGATCCTTTCCAATATCCTACTGGTAAAGATCTACCAGATTCCATAATGTCTTTAGGGTTCTTGCTTAATTGATTATCAGCGTCCCATCCACCATGAAAAGGGAGTTTTTCGTTTTTCAAATCTAAACTTTGCATTTTCCCGAATGAAAATTGAGATAATGCCATATCTAGTACTACATGACCTTCATTTCTAGGAATGGAAATGACCAAGGGATTATTACCGATTCTATTTTCTTTGCCGCCCCATGCTGGCATATTAGGTATGGTATTGGTAAACATAATTGAAATACAACCTTGTTCTGCAGCGCGCCAACCGTAGGTGCCACCACGCATCCAATGGTTAGTGTTTCTAAGAGCAACTAAACCCATGCCATTTGCTTTTGCTAAATCAATTGCCCTGTCGGTGCATTTTAGGGCGTTTAATATACCTGAGCCTAAGTTACCGTCCCAACGTTCAATACTGCCCATAGAAGTTACTTCACTAGCTATGGCGTCTATTTTAATTAAGCCTTTGTTGATATAATCTATAAAAACAGGAACTCTATTTATACCATGCGAGTAAATGCCATCGATGGTACTTTCAGTGTGAATTTTAGCTAGTGTTTCTGCTTGTACTTTGGAGAAGGAATATTTAAGGAACAATTTGGTTAGAACCAATTTCATTTCCTCCGATGAAACTTTGATTTCGCTCAAAACGATGTATTTGAATTGATTTTAACCGTTAAGATACGTAAGAAGTTTTTGCTTTAGAATTTAAATGGACTTATGCTTTTTTGAAACACCGATTTCCGAGAAAACATGTCTTATAATATTGTTTTCTTTTTTATGATAATGACCATCTGAAATTGCCACATCTTCTAGTATTTCAGCCAATTTGCATTTTTTGTCTTCAGACATACCTTTTAAAATATTTGTGCTTTGTTCAATATCAATTGCACGAGCCTGAATCATAAAATTACTATCAAAATCTATAACTGACATTAATTTACTCAAAGCATTAATCTCGCCTTTATGAACTTCGCCATCAGCTACAATTACAGAATCAATTAGGTGGACCATCGCCAGTTTTTCTGATATTTCAAATTCCATATTATGCATTTGTTTTTTCTTTTATTTCAAACGGTTTCAATGCCAAATATGCTCTGTCAGTAGAATTTATGCCTTCAAAAACTAGTAATAGCCTTAATCCGTTTCGGGTCTTTTTTTCTTTGATCTTACACTGCTGTGCATGAGATTGTACATATTGCAATACTCTTGTAAATGTTGATGTCTGGTAAAATTCGGATTGTTGGTCGCTTATAAAGTACCCTATCATTTTACCTTGTTTCATTACAATTTTCTCTAAGCCAATACTGTTCGCTATCCATTTTATACGAACTGAGTTTAGTAAATCCTGTGCTTCATCAGGCAATTCTCCGAAACGATCTACTAATTGTGCTTCGAATTTTTGAAGGGCTTCTTCATCTTTAACTTGGTTAAGATCGGTGTATAAGGTAAGCCTTTCTGTGATATTGTTGATGTAATCATCTGGGAAGAGCAATTCGAAGTCAGAATCTATCTGTGTTTCTTTGACAAAAACCTTCTCATGCTTGCCTTCTACTTCTTCATAAAGATCTTTAAACTCGTTTTCTTTTAATTCGTCAATTGCTTCTGCCAATATCTTTTGATAGGTTTCAAAACCAATTTCATTAATAAACCCACTTTGTTCACCACCAAGTAAATCTCCGGCTCCACGAATTTCTAAATCTTTCATGGCAATATTAAAACCACTGCCTAATTCTGTAAACTGTTCTAAAGCTTCAATACGTTTACGGGCATCATTAGTCATTACTTCATATGGCGGAGTAATAAAATAACAGAACGCTTTCTTATTACCACGACCTACACGACCTCGCATCTGATGTAAATCGCTCAAGCCAAAATTATTGGCGTTGTTGATGAAAATGGTATTGGCATTGGTAACATCTAAACCACTTTCTACAATGGTGGTAGAGACTAAAACATCAAATTCACTATTCATGAATCCAAGCATTAAAGCTTCTAGTTTCTTCCCTTCCATTTGACCGTGACCCACGGCTACTTTAGCATTGGGCACCAATCTTTGAATCATGCCTGCAACTTCCTTAATATTTTCAATACGATTATGAATAAAGAAAATTTGACCACCTCTTTCTATTTCATAACTAATAGCATCTCTAATAATCTCTTCATTAAAGCGTACAACCTGACTTTCTATTGGATATCTATTTGGCGGAGCTGTTGTAATTGTAGAAAGGTCACGAGCTGCCATTAAACTAAATTGTAAGGTACGTGGTATAGGTGTAGCCGTCAATGTAAGAACATCTACATTCTCTTTAATAGATTTTAATTTGTCCTTTACGGCCACTCCAAATTTTTGTTCTTCATCAACAATTAAAAGCCCTAGGTCTTTAAACTGAACATTCTTGTTCACCAACTGGTGCGTGCCAATAATAATATCAACTTTACCTTCTCCTAAACGTTGAATAGTATCTTTTTTCTCCTTCGCTGTTCTAAATCGGTTAAGATAATCTACCGTTACCGGCATATCTTTTAATCGTTCGGAGAATGTACGATGATGTTGAAATGCCAAAATTGTGGTTGGGACCAATATTGCTACTTGCTTGCCATTATCGACTGCCTTAAATGCTGCACGAATAGCAATTTCTGTTTTACCAAAGCCTACATCGCCACATATTAGGCGATCCATTGGGCGCTCACTTTCCATGTCTCTTTTGACATCTTCGGTAGCCGTACTTTGATCAGGTGTGTCTTCGTATATAAATGAAGCTTCCAGTTCATTTTGTAAGTAACTGTCTGGGTTATATTGAAATCCTTTTTCTAGTCTTCGTTTTGCATATATTTTGATAAGGTTAAACGCGATTTTCTTAACACGCGATTTGGTCTTTTCTTTGATTTTTTTCCAAGCGCCTGAACCTAATTTGTAAATTTTAGGTGGTGTACCATCCTTACCATTGAACTTTGATATTTTGTGTAGTGAGTGTATGCTTACGTAAAGAATATCGCGCTCGCCGTACATTAATTTTATGGCTTCTTGTTTTTTGCCTTCTACATCTATTTTTTGAAGTCCGCCGAATTTACCGATACCATGATCAATATGCGTAACGTAATCACCAATTTCAAGCTTATTCAATTCCTTTAAAGTAATAGCCTGCTTTTTAGCATAACCATTCTTTAAATGGAATTTGTGGTAACGTTCAAAAATTTGATGATCGGTGTAGCAAACTAATTTTTGGTCATCATCTACAAAACCTTGAAAAAGTGGAAATACAATTATTTGATAATGTACCTGCTCGTTGACTTCCTCAAATATGTCATGAAAACGTTTTGCTTGCTGTTCGCTAGCGCAAAATATATAATTGGTATATCCTTGATCACGGTAGCCATTTAAATTTTCGATTAATAAATCGAACTTTTTATTAAATGAAGGTTGTGGTTTTGAATGAAACTCAACAAAATCTACCGCATCTCGTTTTGCATCTTGAGTCAATAAAGTGAAGCCAGCAAGCTGTTGCTTAAATTCTGCACCACCCATAAATAATTCTTCGGGCTCGGCATGCTTTATGTCTTTCGATAATTTTGTAAAAGCTTCTTTTGCTTTGTTAAAAAAATCATCTAATCGGTCGTAAAGTAAATCGGTATTTTTTGCAAATACCAATGTATTATTGGCAACGTAGGTTAAAAAGCTTTGTCTTTTTTCAATCAAAAACTTATCTGCCATATTGGGCACAATCGTAATTGATTTTACTTTTTCTTTCGAAAGTTGTGTCTCAACATCAAAAGTTCTTATGCTATCAATTTCATCACCAAAAAATTCTATCCTATATGGTTCGTCATGAGAAAAGGAGTATACATCTACAATACCACCACGCACAGAAAACTCCCCAGGTTCAGTTATAAAATCTACACGTTTAAATTTATACTCAAATAGAATTTCGTTTAAAAAATCTAATGAAAGCGTATCCCCTAATTTCATTTTAAGGGTGTTCTTGTCCAATTCTTTTCTGGTAACTACTTTCTCAAAAAGTGCGTCGGGGTAGGTAACTATTACTGCTGGCTTTTTTCTGGAATTTATCCTGTTTAAAACTTCTGCGCGTAATAACACATTCGCATTATCGGTCTCTTCGATCTGATAAGGTCTTCTATAACTACCAGGATAGAACAGTACTTTGTCTTCACCAATAAGTCTTTCTAAATCATTTAAATAGTAGGCAGCTTCTTCTTTGTCATTGAAAATGGCCAAGAATGGGCGGGCCTCAGTATTAAAGATACTAGAGAGTACAAATGAAAGTGATGATCCTACAAGACCTTTTAATTGAATGTTTTTAGTTCCTGAATTTTCAGAATCGGCAATAGTATTTTGCAGTTTCCCTATTTGGGGAGACTGATTGTACCGTTGTTGGATAGAAGAATGGCTCAACAGTTTAAAATTTGTGCAAATATAAGCATACCTAAGAAATGGATACGATTCATTATTATCGAATATGGGTTACATATTGCCCTTAAAAAGTTGCATTTTGGTATTCAGCAAAAAAAAGATCGTATTATGGATGAGAATGAATTTGATGTTTTTGTAATAGGAAGCGGTATTGCAGGGCAAACTGTTGCCAAAGCTTGTATAGAAGAGGGGATGAAGGTTGCCATTGCCGATAACCGAGAATTTGGCGGTACTTGTGCAAATAGAGGTTGCGACCCTAAAAAGATATTACTTGGTGCCTTAGAGGCTTATGAGTTAAGTGAAAATTTAAAAGGAAAGGGAATAGATAAGGTTGCAAAAGTAAATTGGAAGCAATTACAAAAATTCAAAAAAAAGTTTACTGCTAAGATACCGGTATCTACTGAGCAAAATTTAAAGGAGAAAGGAATAAAATTGTATCACCAATCTCCTGAATTTTTAGATGAGAATACGCTTTTGGTAGAGGGAAAAAAAATTGTTGCCAAGAAAATAATAATTGCCACAGGGCAAGTGCCACGAAAATTGGAAATTTCCGGAGCCAAACATTTTAAGAATAGTGATGATTTTCTAAATCTTAAAAAATTACCGAAACAAATCGTATTTGTAGGTGGTGGTTATATTGGGATGGAATTTGCTCATATGGCTGCACGGGCGGGAGCGAAAGTCACTGTTTTAGATACAGGAAAACGACCTTTGCATGCTTTTGATGCTGATTTAGTAAGTGAACTAAAAAAGTATTCAGAATCTCTAGGGATAAATTTCATTTTTGAAGCAAACCCGACTAAGCTCGAAAAGAAAAGAAAGAATTATACTTTAACATATGAAATAAATGGAGAGGAAACCCTTATTGAGGCAAGAGTAATCTTTAACACAGCAGGTCGTGTTCCTGCGTTAGAAGGTTTAAACTTAGAAAAAGGAAATGTTGATTTTGATGAGAGTGGTGTAACTACAAATAATTATCTGCAAAGTACTAGCAATACAAATGTTTATGCATGTGGTGATGTATCTGATAAGAATTTGCCGTTGACTCCACTTTCTGGGAGACAGGGCTATGTTGTAGCGGAAAATATTATTAACGGAAACAAGAAAGTTTTAGAAGTACCTGTGATTCCATCGGTGGTATTTACATTACCTAACTTGGCTACTGTTGGTTACTCTGAAGATGAAGCCCGTAATAGATATAAAAATATACGGGTAAATTATCAAGTAGCTACAGATTGGTTTAATGCTAAACGTATAAATGCTCCCCTATATGCTTATAAAGTTATAATAAATGATAGGACAGGGGAGGTTGTTGGGGCTCATATTCTTGGTCCGGATGCAGGAGAAACTATTAATATCTTTGCTATGATCATCAATAATAAAATGACAGATAGAGATATTAAGTCCACCATATTTTCATACCCGTCTTGGGTAAATGATGTAAAAAGTATGGTTTAAGGTTTTTCACGCAATCGTTCTTGCAATTTTTTTGCAGGACTGGTTTCTCGGTTTTTGAATGCATGAAAGGCAATGGTAATAAAAAGAATTACGGTTCCTGTCATTGCTGCGTATGCGATGTAAATATTTGATTCATTATGTCGTACATAAATAGCGAATAATGCCCAAATACCAACAAGGGCAAATTCACGCATATTTCTTTTCCAAATCATTAATAGGTTAATTACTGTGGCGGCTATGATCATATTAATTGTCCAAGCTTGTTCAGATAATACGCCTCCGTTCCAATCTAACTTGCTTAAAAACGCAGAGATATTGGCAATGGTTGCTACTGAAATCCATCCGCTATAAAAACAAATAGGCCACCAAACAAAGGCTATAACCGTAATGGGAGCATCCCATCGCTCCATATTTGTGTTCAGTATAATTTTTATTAGAGAGAGAAGAATCCCAAACATAATCACTACCGATAAACCGGTGTAGTTATACATAAAGGCTAAGACCCAACAGCAGTTTAAAATATTTGCTAAAAAGAACCAGTACCCCGTTTGTTCAATAAAATCGCTTGATTTCTGACTAAAAAAAGCTCTTCGAACTTGAAAAATACCATAAGCTAACAAGCCTAAAAAAATAACACCCCATATAGCAAAAGCATAACCTGCTGGTGTAAATAGATTTTCATATTTGGCACTCATTTCACCTATTGTAGTATCATTAAGTGAAAATGCCTGAGAAATATAATTTACGGCAATAACCAAAATAACGGATGCTAAATTGAGAACGGATAGTTTCTTTTTCATAATGATAAAATTATTATGATTATCTCATAAAGTTATGCTCTTTAGCACATTAAACGAACTATTTTCGGTAAGAACGTTTCTTTTTCACCTCTTTTATAGGAACGGGCAGTACTGCATCACCTAGAAGAGCGAAAATTTCGCAACCTTCACTAGGTTCTAGGGTATAAGTGCCAGTGAATTCTCCAAATGCAGGTAAAATCATTTGATGGTCGGTTTTATAAAAACAAGGTAGTCTTACGGATTGCCTACCCAATCCACTTAAGCGAATTGCAGGATGTATGTGTCCAGAGAAATTAAACATTTCGTCGCGTACTTCTGGATGGTGAGTCAATAGAAATGAATCTTTAATTAACTCAGGAATTACTTTTATATATAACTCTTCATATTTCAGTGGAGAAATAATATCGTGATTTCCACTTACCAATAGTATCTCTTGAGATGTGTTTTTCACCCATTCTTCAAAAAGTAACCATTCGGTATTTAAGGACGAATGGAATAGGTCTCCTAAAAATATAATTGATTCAGGATTAAAATGTTCAACCACCGAGGTTAAGGCATCAAAATTCTGCTGTACCGCCTGTTGCGGTACAGCGGCACCATATTTTCTAAAATGAGAAACCTTGCCTAAATGCACATCACTAATTAAAAGTATAGAATGCTCTGCCCAAAATAATGCACCAGAGAAGTGCATTTCAAAAGTTTGGTTATGAAGAGAAATTTTGTGGGTCATCAATGCAAAATTACCTATTTCTTCATCAATAGAGCTGCCATTTTTTTAATACGATCAGCTAGTTTTTCACTAGATAATTTTTCTCGACTCATGCGGTCTGTTATCAATGGAAAAGAGAATGGTGTTGGTTTCGTACACTCTTTCCAAACTATATCTTGTGTGCCAATTCGCTCTAAAGAAAGTCTTAAACGACCTTCTTCTAATTGATGCTCAAAAGTTTCGGTAAATGCTTGTTGAAACAATAAATTATCTGGTTCGTAATCTCTAAAAACATCAAAAAGTAATTGAGAACTGCTTTGTAGGTGTTTCATTTTAATCCCTTTTTTAGGATACCCAGTAAACACCATACCGCTAATAATAGCAACGTCTCTAAATCTACGTCGTGCCATTTCTGTTGCATTTAAACTCTTTTGCAAATCATCTAACATAAAATCTGTAGTGAATAAATCATTATCCAACACTTGCTGAATATCTATAGGCTGATCAGATAGTAGTTCAAAGCCATAATCATTGAATGCCAAGGAAAATGTAATAGGCGAAAGCAAGCTAATACGATAACCTAATAAACTGCCCATGGCTTCATGTACAAACCGACCTTCAAAAGGGTAAAAAAGATGATGGTAACCATCTCTAGTCTTAAATGTTTCAATTAAAAACTCGGATGGTTTTGGAACTATACTATCTCTACGCTGACGTTTAAAAAGTGGAGCCAATGCTTGTATTTCTGCTGACTGATTTTTTAATGGCTCGCCCGAGCTGTAAAGTTCATTTCTAAGTAGTTCCGACATTTGTGCAGATAGGGTTAATCGGCTTCCCATCCAACTAGAAATTTTATTGGTTTTCTTATTAGAATTTCGCACCTGTACGGTCATTTCTTTAATACGAATGAACTCTAAATTTCTGCCTGCAAAAGTGAACACATCACCTCTATTCAATTTTGAAATAAAGAACTCTTCAATTGAACCTATATATCCGCCTTTTTGATATTTTACGGCTAAATTGACATCACCAACTATGGTGCCTATTTGAAATCGATGCCGCATGGCTACCCCGCGATTATTCACTTTGAATTTACCATCTTCTTCAATTTCTACTTTTTTATATTCATCATAACTCTGTAAGCTTTGACTACCCATGACCAAAAAATTCAATAGCCATTGCCATTTATCTTCGGTAAGAGCCTGATAGCAAAAAGTCTGTTTTACTTCTTCGTAAATTTCTTTAGGATAGAATCCGTCTGAAATCGCCAATGTGGTTAAATACTGTAAAAGCACATCGTAACTGTTGAGGTAGGGCATACGGTCTTCAACAGTATTCAACTTTACCGCTTTTTGTAATGCCGAAGCCTCTATAAGTTCTATAGCGTGAGTGGGTAGAAAATAAATTACACTTTCTTTACCAGGTCTATGCCCACTACGCCCTGCGCGTTGAAGAAAACGGGCAACACCTTTTGGTCCGCCTATTTGAACTACCGTTTCAACTGGGGCGAAATCTACTCCTAAATCTAAACTTGAGGTGCAAACTACCGCTTTTAACTCTTCATTTCTAATAGCATTTTCAACCCAAACTCTTGTCTCTTTATTTATACTGCCATGGTGCATTGCCATCTCACCCGCATATTCTGGGTGTTTTTCAAGAATTTTCTGAAACCATATTTCGCATTGACTACGAGTGTTCGCGAATAGTAATGTTGTTTTACTATTATTAATGATTGGGATAACTTCTTCTAAAAGATGCAACCCTAAATGACCACGCCATGGAAAAGTCTCCATCTTTTTCGGAATAATACTTTTTACGGTAATCTTCTTTTTAATATTAGCTTTTATGAGAACGGAGTTTTTTAAAGCTTCAGACTCAATTCCCAATAAGACATCTCGAGCCTGTTCTAAATTACCTATGGTTGCAGATATACCCCAAATTCTTAATTGTGGGGATACGTTTTTAAGACGCGATAACGCTAGTTCCATTTGAACCCCTCGTTTTGTGCCTAATATCTCATGCCATTCATCAACAATTATAGCAGAGCAATCTTTAAAAACTTTATCATACCCCTTTGTAGCCAATAGTAATTGGAGGCTTTCTGGAGTGGTAATCAGTAAATCTGGCATTTGCTTCTTCTGCAGAGCCCTTTCTTTTGTTGATGTATCTCCAGAGCGAATACCCACAGTCATTTGTATACCTAAATCTGAGGTGATGCGTTCTGCCGATTGTTTTATTTCTTGGGACAAAGCACGAAGCGGAGTAATCCAAATAGCCTTTAATCCCTTTTTGTGTTTAGTTTTATAGTTAGGGTTTTGCTTAATGTAGTTTAAAACTACAGGGAACCAAAGTGCATAGGTTTTGCCGCTACCGGTTGGGGCATTCAGGAGTCCGTTTTTACCCTGTAGAAAAGCTTTCCAAGTATCTTTTTGGAATTTAAATGGTTTCCAATTTTGTTCTTGAAACCAATTTTCGGCTATTGTGTAGAGTTCTACTCTATTCATTATGGAATTAATCCTTTTAAATCTTCAAGTGTATTCGCTTCATGAATATTCTTGTCTTTTCGCCATCGTAACATTCTTGGAAAACGGGTGGCGATTCCACTTTTATGACGCTTTGATAATGCAATACCTTCAAAAGCAATTTCGAATACATGATGCGGGGTAACACTTCGTACAGGACCGAAACGTTCTAAGGTATTTTTTTTGATCCACGCATCTAATTTTCTGAATTCTACATCTGTTAATCCGGAATATGCTTTTGCGAATGTAACCAGTTCTTTCTCACCTTCTTCATTTTCCTTCCAAAGAGCGAAAGTGTAATCTGTAAATAAATTACTTCGTCTACCATGACCTCTCATGGCATAGGTAAGTACGGCATCTATGGTAAGTGGATCTACTTTCCATTTCCACCAATCTCCTTTTTTTCGCCCTACTAAATATGGGGAATCTTTTCTTTTAAGCATGAGTCCCTCGCTATGCATTTCACGAGAGCGGTCGCGTTCTTCTGCCAATTCATTCCAAGAATTAAAATACATTGTTTCAGATAGATGTAAAGAGATATTGTTCTGGTTCTGTTCGGAGACAACACTTTTAAACATATTTTGCAATATACCTCTGCGTTCTATGAAAGGTAGTTGGCGAATGTCTTTCCCTTCCCATTCTAAAATATCATAGGCTTTTAAAATAACAGGTACTTTTTTTAAGAGTGCAGCTGATATGTTTTTTCGACCGATTCTAGTCTGTAAATCATTGAAAGTCCCAATATTTCCTTCTGGAAAAGGAAGTATTTCACCATCTATAACTGTTCCGTTTGGAATGATGTTTATAAATTCATTAAACTCGGGATACTTGTCCGTCACTAATTCTTCACCACGACTCCAGACAAATATTTCATCATTTCTAAGAATTACCTGAGAACGTATTCCGTCCCATTTATGCTCTGCCGACCAATTTTGAATATCACCTAAACCTGAAGCTTCACCTTCAATAGCATACGCTAAGTAAAATGGATATGGTTTGGATAGGTAATCGCTTTCGTTTTCTTCTAAAACCAACTGTTGAAAAGATATGGTATTAGGGTCCCAGTTGCCCATCAGTTTATATGCTAGAATGTCTTCATCTATCTCTGTGGCTTTGGCTAGAGCTCGTGTCATTAATTTTTGACTAACTCCAATTCTGAATCCGCCAGTGATCAATTTTGTAAACACGAAACGTTCGTAGTAATTAAGCACTTTCCAGTTTTCATAGAGATAGGTCTTTTTATCATCATCGGTTTTCTTTTTTAGAGCAATCATTTCCTCTAGAAAAACTGTTAAGCTTTTGTCTGATGATTGATTTGCCGCTGGTATCACTAAAGCGATAGTTTCGGCTAAATCTCCAACGATATGGTAGCTTTCTTCAAATAACCAAAGTGGAATATTAGCTAATTCTGATGCCCAAGTTCTAAGTAGAGTAGTGTTAACCGGTCTCGGTGGTCTGCGATGCGATAGTATAGCAATTGTCCACACTTTGTCAGCATCACTGGCTTTTAAAAAGTAGTCTGTTAAAGCCTGTACTTTTATAGTAGTTTTATTGGTGCTATCTAGAGTTTTTATAAGAAGTGCGAAGTTTTTCATGCAGTAATAGATGATTTTGAAGCTACGGCAGCCTCTATTTCTTCTTCTCCATATTGTGTTGCTTCTGTACGGGCGTCATACCCTTGTTCACGAAGGTATTTTGAAAATATATCAGTATAACCGTGAGTGCAAATAATCTTTTCGGCTCCTGTGGCTTCAATACTCTCTAAAAGTCCTGTCCAATCGCAATGGTCACTTAGAACAAAGCCCTTGTCAATCGCCCTACGTCTACGTGCTCCTCTAAAAGTCATCCATCCACTGGCGGATGCAGTTACATAAGGCACCATTTTTCTAATCCAAGTACTGCCATGTGCATTTGGTGGTGCCAATACGATATTGCCCAACAATTGTTCTTTTTTGGTTTCTCTAGTAATAAGGGTCGTCTTAGGGAAGTCGACCAAAGGTCTAAGAACTTCTGTCATATTTTCAATAGCACCATGTGTGTAGATTTCTCCAATATCTGTATTCAGATATTTTAATAAACGCTGGGCTTTCCCTAAACTATAACCGAAAAGTATAGATGTTTTGCCTTCAGCCTTATTCTCTGCCCACCAATTATTTATATTTTCTAGAACTTCTGCTTGAGGTGTCCATTTAAATGCGGGTAACCCAAAAGTACACTCGGTTATAAATGTATTGCACTGTATAGGTTCATAAGGCGTAGAGATTCCATCATTTTCGGTTTTGTAATCACCCGTAAATACCCAAACTTCATCTTTGTGCTCAACTCTTATTTGCGAAGAGCCAATAATATGCCCTGCAGAATGAAGACTAAATTTTACGTTATTAATCATAAAAGATTCTCCCCACTCTTTTCCAATAACATTAATTTCACCTAATCGATGTAGAATAATTGGAACGTTTCTATGGTGTGTAATATACTTTTTGTGACCATATCTACTATGGTCGGCATGCCCATGTGAGATTATTGCATGATCAACTGGTTTCCATGGGTCAAGGTAAACCTTAGCCTTTTCACAATAAATACCGTTATCTGTAAATTGTAATAGAGGAGTTTTCATAGCAATGTCAAGTTACAAATTTCACATGCAAACAAAGTTGATGACAAACTAAACTATGACCTCTAAAAAATTTATATTTGCTCAATAATTAAAAAATAAGATATGTCTTTTGCAGATTTATATAGTAGCGGTGAGCACAGAAGAAACGTAGCTCATTTTGCAGCTTTAGCAACTTTAGCGTCAATTGACGGTGAAATTAGTACTGAAGAAAGAAAGTTGTTAGATCGGTTTGCTAGTAAATTAGATATAACCGAGTCTGAGTATGAAGAAGTTTTAAGTAAGGGTAATAAGTATCCAATTGATTCTACACCAGATTCTGAGAAAAGATTAGAGCGTTTATTTGATTTGTTTAGAATTGTATATTCTGATCATGAAATTGATGATGAAGAGAGGATCTTAATAAAGAAATATGCTATTGGGTTAGGCTTTACCGGTGAGAAAGCAGATAGTGTTATAGAGCGCTCTATTGCTATTTTTGGAGGTAAAATAGATTTTGAAGATTACTTATACCTTGTAAAACACTAAGTTTTATAAAAGAAGAAAATAAAAAAGGGAGCTATTAGCTCCCTTTTTTTAATGATATTTATTTAAGAATTCTTGTAGTTTTTCTACCATTTTTCTACTTCCGCAAAAGAATGGAACTCGCTGATGTAGTTCTGTTGGTACAATATCCATTATACGATTTTTACCGCCAATAGCAAGTCCGTTTGCTTGCTCAGCTAAAAAAGCCATAGGGTTACATTCATATAGTAATCTTAATTTACCGCTTTCACTTACACTACTTTTAGGATACATGTAAATGCCACCTTTAATCATATTTCTGTGAAAGTCAGAAACCAAAGAACCTATATATCTAGAAGTATAAGGTCTGTCATCTTCTTCCATTTGACAATATTTAATGTAATCCTTTACACCTTGGTGAAAATGAACATAGTTTCCTTCGTTTACAGAATAAATTCTGCCATTTTCAGGGAATTTCATATTAGGGTGAGATAGATAAAAAGTGCCTAGTGCAGGGTTTAATGTAAAACCGTTTACACCATCACCAGTAGTATATACTAACATAGTAGAAGTACCGTAAACTACATAACCTGCCGCAACTTGTTGGCTACCTGGTTGTAAGAAATCTTCCATCTTTACAGGTGTTCCAACAGGAGTTACACGTCTATAGATAGAGAAAATGGTTCCTACAGAAACATTTACATCAATGTTAGATGAACCATCTAATGGATCAATTAAAACAACATATTTATTTTGATGGTTATCATCATTACTATTAATACTGATAAAACTATCTTCTTCTTCAGAGGCGATACCGCAAACAATTTCTCTGTTTTTTAGAGTTTGAATGAACTTGTCGTTTGCAAAAAGATCAAGTTTTTGTTGATCTTCTCCTTGAACGTTAGTTTCACCTACTCCGCCTAAAATGTCGATTAAGCCTGCTTTGCTAACCTCATGGTTTACAACTTTAGCAGCTAACCTAATGGCATTGATAAGTTTTGATAATTCACCTGAGGAATATTGAAAAGAATCTTGATTTTCAATAATAAACTCCCCGAGGGTCTGATTTCTTTTTGGAGACATTTCTTCGTTTATGGTTATATACAAATATCGTGTATTTTGTTAAACGTTCAATTTTGGTTTTAATTACATTTTTTAAATTTATAACTTTGTGTTTTATTTGTAACAATTATGAACTATACAATTAGAGTTGCCCAAAGAGATGACATGAAGCAAGTGCTTCAATTAATTCAAGAATTAGCCACTTTCGAAAAGGAAGAAGATGCCGTTGAAGTAAGTGTGCAACATTTAGAAGAAGATGGTTTTGGTAAACAGAAATTGTTTCACTGCTTTGTTGCCGAGAAAAATGAAAAAATTGTTGGTATGGCTTTAGTTTATCCAAGGTATTCTACTTGGAAAGGGACGGTTATACATTTAGAAGATTTAATTGTAACCAAAGAAATGCGTGGTACGGGTTTGGGTACTGCACTTTTAGATGAGGTCGTTAAGTATGGTAATGATCTAGGTGTAAAAAGAATTAGCTGGGAAGTTATAGATTGGAATGAACCAGCTATTGGTTTTTATGAAAGTAAGGGAGCCAAAGTAATGCGGGATTGGGATGTGGTACAATTAGATGAATCTGGCATTAAAGACTATTTAAGCGCAATTGCTTAATTGAAAAAGAATTAAAAAATTATAGATATAAATTGAGTATGAGAGTTTTTAAATTTGGAGGAGCATCGGTTAAAGATGCAAATGCCGTTAAAAATGTAGTTGAGGTTTTAAAAGAAGTAGGGTATGAAAATACACTAGTAGTAATATCGGCAATGGGCAAGGTGACCAATGCCATGGAAGATATTATCAACGCTTATTTCAACGATAAAAAAGAGATACCATCTAAAGTTGCTGAGATGGTAGATTACCACCATAGTATTGTATCAGAGTTATTCCCTAACGCGCAACATTCTATTTATAAGGAAATTAAAGTACTGGTTGATGAAATTAACGGCTTTCTGGTTTGGAATAAATCGCCCAATTACAACTTCGTATACGATCAAGTTGTTGGATATGGAGAATTACTGTCTACTACTATAATTAGTGCTTACTTCAAAGAAATAGGTATTGCTAATAACTGGTTAGACGTAAGAAACTTTATTAAAACCGATAGTAATTATAGGGATACCACGGTAGATTGGGAACGTACTCAAAATAATGTTACCAAGATAGATCAGAAAGTTCTGAATATTACTCAAGGTTTTTTGGGTAGTGATGATAATAACTTTACCACGACTTTGGGTCGCGAAGGGTCTGATTATACTGCTGCTATTTTGGCTTACTGCTTAAATGCGGATTCTGTTACTATTTGGAAAGATGTACCAGGAGTCTTAAATGCTGACCCTCGGTACTTTGAAGAAACTCAGTTGTTAAATAATATCTCTTATAGAGAAGCTATCGAATTAGCGTTTTACGGAGCGTCTGTAATTCACCCAAAAACGTTGCAACCTTTGCAGAGAAAGGAAATTCCACTTCAGGTAAAATCATTTTTAAACCCATCAGGTAAAGGTACTACAGTTGGTAAAGGAGTTGGTATTGAGCCAAAAGTGCCATGTTTTATTGTAAAGAAGAATCAGGTTTTAATGAAATTATCATCGCTCGATTTCTCTTTTATTGTGGAAGATAGTATAAGTGAGCTTTTTAAATTATTTCATCAGCATAAAATCAAGGTTGGTTTAATTCAGAATTCAGCTATTAGTTTTTCGGTTTGTATTGATAATAAATTCGGAGGATTAGAAGCGCTATTACAGCAGTTGAAGAGTAAGTTTAAAGTGGTACATCACGAGAATGTTTCTTTATATACTATTCGTCATTTTAATAATAAAGCTCTTGAAAGCTTACAGAATGGGCATGAGTTATTATTAGAACAACGAGGAACCGAAACTGTACAGCTTGTCGTAAAATAATTTCTTTGCATTTCCTGTTTTCTAAAAGCAAAGCTACTTCTGCTATTTACCTATATTTACAGTCTAATCGATGATGAAATATGGGTTTAGTTACCGCTAAAGAAATAGCAACGGCAATCAATCTCTCTAAATATGGGGTGTTTGGTACTTTTATAGGCTGGACACTTCTGAAGGTGACACGTTTATCTCGTATTAATAGAGATTACGATAATATTGCCCATTTAGAAGGTGAAGATTATGCCAATGCTATTTTAAAGCTTTATGAAATTGATTACGAAATTCCTGAGGAAGATTATAGACGTCTGCCAAAGGAAGGACCGTATGTGACTATAAGTAATCATCCTTTAGGTGCTATTGACGGTATTTTGTTGTTCAAGTTAATGGTAAAACAACGACCGGATTATAAGATAATGGCTAATTTTCTCTTACAAAGAATGGTGCCTTTGGAGCCCTATGTTTTACCCGTAAACCCATTTACTGAACATAAAGATGCTAGAAGTAATTTAGCAGGTTTCAAAAAAGCGCTAGAACATTTAAAAGATGGCCATGTATTAGGGGTTTTTCCTGCGGGAGAGGTTTCTACTCATAAAGATGGTAAGTTGATAGTTGATAAAACTTGGGAAGAAGCTGCTGTAAAATTAATTAGAAAAGCAGGAGTTCCTGTAGTGCCCATTTATTTTCACGCCAAGAACAGTTCTCTATTTTATCGTATTTCTAAGTTGGGAGATTCGTTGCGTACGGCAATGATTCCGTCGCAAGTCTTTTCTCAGAGAAATAGACCTATAAAAGTAAGAATAGGACAACCCATTACTGTTGCTACACAAAATGAATTGCAAAATTTAAAAGAATATACAGAATTATTGCGCCGTAAGACTTATATGTTGTCAAATGCATATGAGAAAGAGCGTTTAATAGATCAAATACCAACTTCGCTTAAAATACCCAAGCAACCCAAGAAAATTGCCACAGCAGTACGTAAAGAGGTAATGGAGGGTGAAATAGAAAAGCTTAGAGAGAAAGATTGTCGATTACTACAAAGTAAAAATTACGAAGTGTTTCTGGCTAAGGAAAAGGATATGCCTTTTATCTTAAAAGAAATAGGAAGACAACGAGAAGTAACCTTTAGAGCAATTGGCGAGGGTACTAATAAAGCTATTGATTTAGATAGTTTTGATACGTATTATCATCACTTGTTTTTATGGGATGATGAAGCTAAATGTATTGTAGGTGCCTACAGAATGGGTATGGGGTCAGAGATTTTTCCTCAGCATGGTATTGATGGTTTTTATGTGCAAGATCTTTTTAGGGTAGAGCCAGAATTATATGATATGATGGAACATTCTATTGAAATGGGACGTGCCTATATTACTAAAGAATATCAGCAAAAACCAATGCCGTTGTTTTTACTTTGGAAAGGAATTGTGCATACCACTTTAAGATTTCCAGAGCATAAGTATTTAATTGGAGGTGTTAGTATTAGTAATCAATTTTCTAATTTCTCGAAATCTTTAATGATCGAGTTTATGAAGTCTAACTATTGGGATCCTTATGTAGCACAGTATATAAGACCTAAAAAAGAGTTCAAGGTTAAATTAAAAGATGCGGATAAGGAATTTGTATTTGATGAAACGCAAGCCGATTTAAATAAGTTTGACCGATTGATAGATGAGGTTGAGCCTGGTAATTTACGTCTTCCTGTTTTGATTAAAAAGTATATAAAACAAAACGCAAAAGTAGTTGCATTTAATGTAGACCCATTGTTTAATAATTCTGTTGACGGATTAATGTATATTAAAATTGCCGATTTACCAGAGAGTACAGTAAAACCGGTAATGGAGGAATTTCAAGCAGAACTGGAACGCAGATTGGTAGAATCTCAAAATACTGAAAAGAAAGAGTAGCTAATCTACACCAACGACTTTACTTCGTCTTTCAAATAGTATATTGTCTATCCATTTTCCGTGTAATTTGCCTACACGTTCTCGGGTACCAATCATTCTAAAGCCTGTAGATTTATGTATTTTAATACTACCATGATTTGTAGGGAATACACCAGATTGTAATGTCCAAATACCTTCCTTTTCACTGGTATCAATTACATGTTCTAGTAATAATTTACCAAGACCTTTACCTCTACTAGTGGCAGAAATATAAACGCTTATTTCAGCAACACCTCCATAAACACATCGACTGGAAACAGGGGATAGGGCAACCCATCCTAAAATTTCATCATTCTTTTCAGCAACAAATCTACATGTAGTCATATGAGCTTTATTCCACGCATCAAATGAAGGTACATTGGTTTCAAAAGTCGCCACCCCTGTCTCAATACCTTCTTTGTAAATGTTAGCAACAGAATTCCAGTCTGTTGCTAACATTGGTCTCATGATTATTTCACTCATATTGTAATTCAATTAACAGCAGCCACTACCAGGTGCACAAGACGCTTCCGTTACTTGTTCAACAGTTTCTGGTACACCACAAGTTTCTTTGGCTTTGCAATCGGTTTTTTCAATACCTAATTGCATTAAAATTTGATTGTCATTTATTTGATGTGATAATACGAATAGTTGAGCAGTGTGAAATACGGAATTGCTGTACTCGAATTTCACTTCAACATCCTTTTCCATTGGCTTTATTTTATCCACTTTATTTAAGATACCCATAGCTTTATAAGCGGTCATATAATCTCTCTTGCCTAATTCTTGTGGACTTTCCCATAATTGTATTATAGTTTCTTTCCAGAAATCTGTACCTGCACCACAATCAACTGAATCAATAGTAATATTTTTTACTTCAGTTATGTGATAGTTAGTACCTACTAGTTGACCAGGAGCATATTCAAATATTAAACTTTTATCAGTGTTTTCCTTTAATAAGGTTAGAAATTCATTTGTTTTCATGTCTATAGTTTTTAATTAACAACAATTGCTTTTAGTGGTGTTGAAGAAAGTATTCAGTAAGGTTTGTATTTCTGTCCATTTAGGCAGGTTAATACAGTAGCAGACTTTTTTACCTTCTATTTCACCTTTAATTAAATCAATACTCTTTAACTCTTTTAGATGTTGAGAAATGGTTGGTTGCGCCAAACCTATTTCATCAACAATGTCATTACAGATACAGGAGTCTTGCTGACTTATATATTGTAAGATGGCAATACGAGCAGGATTAGATAACACTTTAAAAATAACCGCCAGCTTATTCTGCTCTACATTGAATATTTGTGTCTTTGTAATTCCCATATCATATTTATATATTGCAATATTACGATAATAAATGAAATAAAAAAGTCGGATAGTATTTTACCCGACTTAAATTATTTAGAACCAAGGTTTTCTACCTACCTGGTATGTATTGTAAAACTCTTCATCTGATTTTGTTAGATAGATGATACCTTCAATTAATCCTATAACTGCAGTTGCCGTAAGGATGAAACCTCCAATTACAAAACAAACAGTTATGTAACCAATTACACTAGCGCCTAATAAGATAAAGCCTTCTTTTTGATAGCCTAATATGAATTTATGAACTCCTAAAGAACCAAGAACTATAGCTAAAATTCCAACTAAAACCTTTTTGTTTTCTTGACCTCCTCCACTGAAAGCTTCTCTAGCACCAGCAGTAAATTCATTTGCCGTTTTTTTAGCTCCTTCACTAAAGTCTTTTGCAGATTCTTTTGTGTTGTCAAAAGCATCTTCTGCTTTGTCTCCTAAATCTTTATTCTCGTCTGACATTTTAGTTGTTATTTAGTGGTTATTATAAGCAATAAATGTAGCAATTATTTAATCGTTACAAAAATGCCTTATCAATTGGTTCCCAAAGTTCTAATTTATTGCCGTCTGGATCAAGAATCCATCCAAATTTTCCATATTCAAATTCTTGAATTTCACCTACTACGGTAACACCTTCTTCTTTTAAAACCTTTAATAATTCTACAAGATTTTCAACCCTAAAATTCATCATAAAACTAGATTTGCTAGGCTCAAAATAAGTAGTATCGTCATTCATTGGGCTCCATTGGGTAGAACAATCATTACCCACTTTATCTTTCCACCAAAATGTACAGCCATATTGGTCAGTGTCCAATCCTAAATGTTTGTTATACCAGTTTTTAGAATGGTCTGGATCTTTCGTTTTAAAAAAGAACCCTCCTAATCCTGTTATTCTTTTTTTCATATCCGCTTTAGTTTTTTATAGTTGTCTCATATTTAGAAATCCAGTCCTTCGCTGTTATTTTAGTACAGAGCTCTGCAACTAATTTATAAGGTATATCGTTCATGTTTTTAAATCTAATACAGCTTTTGCCCATATCTAATTTAAGTGTGCAGTGTTTGGGGTACTCCTCGGTAAACCAATTCATTAACACATTATCTGCATATATACCTGAGTGGTAAAGGGCTATAAAATTCTTTTGTGAAGCTAAATTGATAAACGGCAGAGGTAACTCTGGGTTAACATGATAACCTGATGGATATAAAGAATGTGGTACTACAAACCCTAACATGCCATAACTTATTTGCTCTTCAAAACCTGCGGGTAAATTTTGTATAATTATACCTCTTAGTTTTTCAATTACATCACGACGTTCTTGTGGTAATTGAGCAATGTATTCATCTGGCGTGTTAGCTTTATATTGCATTCTAACTTTCGAATTTTACTTTGATTTTATCTACAACAGTTTGCGCTAACTTAATTTTGCTTTCAACTGTCCAACCAGCTATATGTGGTGATAGTATTACTTGATCAGAGTTTATTAAATATTGAAATGCTTCGGGTAAGTTATCATCGGTGAACATATTTTCAAAAGAAGCTTTTTCATATTCTAAAACATCTAAACCAGCACCTAGAACTTTACCTGATTTTAAGGCAGCAACCAGATCTGAAGTTTTAATACATTTACCGCGGGCAGTATTAATTATCCAAATAGATTTTTTAAACTTCTCTAAGAATTCTGAATCTATCATGCCAATAGTCAGCTCCGTCTGTGGCACATGTAAACTTATTACATCAACTCTATTTTGAAACTCTATAATACCTACTTGTCTAGCATTCTCATTTTCAATACCACCTTGAATATCATAACAAATAACCTCATCTACATCAAAACCTTTTAGTTTTTTAGCGAAGGCCTTACCCATATTTCCATAACCGATTATACCTACAACTTTACCTTCTAATTCAATTCCGCGATTGCCTTCACGGTCCCATTTTCCGTTTCTAACTTCTTTGTCTGCCGAATTCAATTTATTAAAGAGGGATAATAACATTCCCAAGGCGTGTTCACCAACAGCATTACGGTTACCTTCTGGGGCGGCGGCAAGGAATATGCCTAGTGATTTAGCATGTTTAATATCAATATTTTCAAGTCCGGCACCTAATCTACCTATAAACTTCAGGTTTTTTGCTTTGTCTAAAAATTGAGCGTCTATCGAAAATCTACTTCGAATAATGAGGCCGTCATAGTCTTCTATTTTCGCTTCAATTTGTTCTTTGGTCGAGCTGTAATCTTCATCGTTCTGAAAACCTAATTCGGAGAATTGTTCAATGATTAGAGGGTGATTTATATCAACATGTAATACTTTCATTTATTCTAAATTATATTTTGGGATAGTTTGTTTGTGTTTTTTCATCTTGTACGTTTCCTGTATGTAACGTGCTTAGTTTTTCGAATAACATTACGTGCACTTCTTCATCATCTTTGGTCATTGGGGAATGTTCAACGCCTTTTGGTACTATGATTATTTCACCTTGTTTTACTATCTCTGTTCGGTCTCTGAACTGCATATACAAGGTGCCTTTTACTATTTGAAAAAGCTCATCTTCATTATCATGAGAATGCCATACAAATTCACCTTTTAGCTTTGCCAATAATACTTGCATATTATCTACAATTCCTATTTGGTGTGGATGCCAATACCCATCTACGAGTTCATATTTTTCTTTAAGATCGATGCTTTTCATAGGTGTGTTTATTTTTACCCTAAACAGGATAAAAAGTTATTGATTTCCTTTTCTATAAGATTGATTATAGTAAGATACGCAAAGCGGCAGTATTCTAAAAAGAAGATGACCTGTTTATTAAATACCTAAAATCACCTTGGCAATAGAGAAGTAAATTAAAATACCGAATATGTCATTTCCTGTAGTAATGAACGGACCGGTAGCTACTGCGGGATCAACGCCTCTTTTATCTAAAAATACAGGTATAAAAGTGCCAATTAAAGCGGCAATAATTATAACTGAAATTAGTGCAACACAAAGGGTTATTGATATTAAATAACTAGTGTGAAAGAAAAAATGACTAATAACTAATACTATGGCAGCAATAGCAATACCGTTTATTAGACCTAACGTAAATTCTTTAATTAGCCTGTTTAAAATTTCTCCTTTTACGGTATTGTTGGCTAGACCTTGTACCATAATTGCTGATGATTGTACACCAACATTACCTGCTGTAGCCTGAATTAAAGGAACAAAAATCAACAGTATAGGAAACGTACTCATTACTTCTTGAAAACTACTAATTATACTAGCAGCACCAATACCACCGAACATACCAATAATTAACCAAGGTAGACGTGCCTTTGTAAGTTCCCAAATACTATCGTCTGAATCTACACCTCTAGAAATACCTGCGGCCATCTGGTAGTCACGCTCTGCTTCTTCTTTAATAACATCTACAATATCATCAATAGTAATACGACCAACCAATCTACCTATTTCATCAACTACAGGTATCGCCTCAAGGTCATACTTGGTCATAATTCGTGCTACTTCCTCAGGGTCTTCATTAACGTTTACTGCATCAACGTTTTTAATAAAAACATCTTTAATATGGGTTTTAGTAGAAGTCGTCAGTAAATCTTTTAATGAAAGTCTACCTTTTAATTTGTCTTCGTCATCTACTACATAAATAGAATGTACGCGAGTAACATTTTCTGCCTGCGCGCGCATTTCTTTTACACAGGTAAGTACATTCCAATTTTCATTGACTTTTACAAGCTCTTTTGCCATAAGTCCACCAGCAGAGTCTTCAGCGTATCTTAAAAGGTCTACAATATCTTTGGCATGATCTCTATCTTCAATTTTAGAGATTACATCTTGTATCTGCTCTTTTGGTAGTTCGCCAATTATATCTGCGGCATCATCAGTATCTAACTCTTCTAGCTCACTGGCGATTTCTTGAGATGATAGATTACCTAATATAGCCTCACGAACATCTTCATCTAGCTCGGTTAGAACATCTGAAGTTTTATCGCTGCCAAGTAACTTAATTAGATAGGTAGCTTGGTTCTCATCTAGTTCATTGATGATTTCAGCAACATCGGCATAATGCACGGCACCTAACATAGAATTAAGTTCAGCATCATTGTTTTGATCAATGAGCTGTTCTATTTCTTTTACAAATTCTTCTGTTAGTTTAAAGGGTGTCATCTGCTATTTTATTCGTCAATGCTATAAAATCGTCAACAGCCAATTGTTCTGGCCTAAGGTCAAATATAGTATCTTCTCTTAGATTATCTGATAAGGTAAATGTTTTTAAACTGTTACGTAAAGTCTTTCTACGTTGATTAAAAGCCGTCTTTACAACTCTATACAGCAATTGCTCATCGCAAGAGAGTTTAAAATTTTCTTTACGAGTTAATCTTAATACGCCCGACTGTACTTTTGGCGGTGGATCAAATACCTCTGGATCTACCGTAAAAAGATATTCTGCATCGTAATAAGCTTGAACCAAAACAGAAAGAATGCCATATGCCTTACTACCTTCTGATGAGCAAATACGTTGAGCTACTTCTTTCTGGAACATACCTGAAAATTCAGGGATCTGCTTTCTAAACTCTAGCATTTTAAAAACAATTTGCGTAGAGATATTATAAGGAAAGTTACCAGTTATACCAAATTGCTCATCACCAAATAAAGTTTGAATATCAAAATTTAAAAAATCAGCTTCAATTACCTTAAATGATCCTTCACCTTCAAATGCTTTTGGATGTTCCAGCGGAAAGGTCTCATTTAAGTAAGTGATGGACTCAGTGTCCAAATCCATTGCAATTAAATTACTATCTCTTAAAAGAAGGTATTTAGTTAATACACCAGTACCCGGACCTATTTCGATTACATTTTTATAATCTTTTTGTAATAAGGTTTCCGCTATTTGTTTAGCGATATCTTCATCTTTTAAAAAGTGCTGACCTAAATATTTTTTTGCTTTTACAGGACCTTTTTCATATTGCTTCTTATGAGCATATTTATCACCTTTATTCTTCTTTCTTTTCGTTCCCATAAACTGTTTTTAACGGCACTCTATTTTGCAATATACGCCCATGCTTTTTTTCCTGAAGCTAATTGAATTAGAATTCTTTCATAAGCTTCTCCTTCATACTTGTCCGCTTTTTGCAGTTCTTGATGAGATAGGGTATATACTTGACCTTTTATAACATCTTCTTTAACTCCGGTATGTTGCAAAGTAGGGTAGAGGTCTGCCACTTTATTTTCAGATATAATATACAGAGGCAATTCATCTTCAAACCCGTTTAAGGATCTAGAGAAAACACCTAATTGCACTTCTCTTTCCTGTAATGTTCCGTAAGTAAATAAGTAGTGCGTAGCGGCTGCACGTTGTACAAAGTACTCGTCTACAACTTCTAATTCTGTTTTAAAAGAAACTAATTGACCAGCAAATTTACTTTGAATACTTTCGATTAAAGCAGGTGCATCTTCTTCGTAATATCTTTCTAATGTTTCTTTGTCAGGTACCGTGTATTGAACTGAATACGTAAAGCCGCCCATATCTTCTTCAACCAAAACTTTGGTAAACTTTGCGCTTAAAAATTTACCTGTTGAAAGTACTTGGGGAATGTGGGTTTCTTTCATCCATTTTACCCAAGTATGGTGAGCTGTTTCTTCTATGTTGGTGGTGACGTTATATATGTACATGTCTTAAAATCAAAGTTCAAATTGTATTGCAAAGTTAGGTCAACTAAGTCTTAATACATATTAGATGAACAGTGTTTTTAATTTATGGAGTCTCCCCTTAAAATTCTAAAGTTCTTTCGGGCTTCGGGAAAGTAGTAACTATCTTGATAATTGTAAATTATTTTCTCGTACTGCTCTTTTGCCTTTAAAGGGTCGTTCAGTACTTTTCTATAGAGTTCGCCCAGGGCATAATAGGCATCATCTGCTAGAATACCATTTCCGTAAAAGGTAATTATCTTTTGATAGTTTAATTGAGCTTCTTCGTATTTCTTTAGTTTTTCAAATAACTGAGCCTGTTTTAAAAGTGCTTCATCCTCAATTTTTTCACCTTTGTGGTTTTCCAGAATATCATCTAAGGTTTTAATAGCTTCGTCTGTGTTATTTTGATAAGCTAAAAAGTCTGCTCTCGCATATTTTTTTAAGGCTGTTTGTGTAGAATCTTCAAGCGAATTATCTGAAATAATTAAACTCAACTGCATGGCATCATTTGCAATTAGTTGCGAAGTGGAACTTCGTAATACCTTTAACTGCGTTAATGCCCAGTCAAAATCTCCTTTATAGAAACTTGTTTGAGCTACTTTATAACGAGCATCTTGCCCTAAAACATCGTTCTTTAGTTTTTGCTGAATTTGAGAAAAATAGATAAGTGCTTCGTTGAATTTTTTGTCATACACCAAAATATCGCCCAACGCTAGTTTTAAATATGCTGTACCTCTATCACTTAAAGGTAATTCTAAACTATTCTTCAGTATTTTTTCTGCGGGTGCTGGTTCATTTTTTTTGAATGTAAGAAAGTTTGCGTATGCTACTTGCAGTTGTAACGATTGGGTTTTGTATCCGTAATCATCTATTAGCGCATCGTATTTTTTTTGAATACCATCTAACTGATTGGTTGAAGCATCTAATAACTCAATATCAATTAGGTTTAATTCTGCATCTAATTGGGTGATTTTATTATTTGTATTATCAATGATATAACTGTAAATATCTTTGGCGACTTCATGTTCTTTACTATCTAAAGCACTTTTGCCTAAATTTTCTAATCTTGAGGTAGAACTGCCGTTCATGCGCTTAAAAATGGCTTTTTCTTGTCTTAAAGCGCTACTGTATTGCTTCTGTTGAACGAAAAGCCAACTCAATAACTCGTTCCAAAGAATATCAGGATTCTTTTGTGCACGTTCTAATAATACTTTCTTTAATAGGAGGTTGTTTTTATCTTCAGCGTTCTCAGAAACAAAATCATCAATACTTCTTAGAATATTAGATTTAGATGTTTTACCGTCGATTACAAGGTTTAGATAAGAATTGTACATTGCTTCCACATTACCTTGTTCTCCATAAATTCTAGCGAGCTGAAAGTTGAAATCTAGAGCAGGATTAAGTTCCATTGATTTTTGAAAGGCTTTTATAGCCATATCCAGTAAACTGTATTTTTGAAATTGAAGACCTAAGGCATACCCGTAATTCGGATTTTTAGGAATAATATCCAGCGCTTTATTGTAATAGATTTGTGCTGTATCTTCCTTTTCTTGAAGTGTATAATTGTATCCTAAATCTATTAATAACGTAGGGTAGGGGTTGCGGTCTTTTAAGCGGTCATTTAAAAACTCTTCAGCATCTTGGTATCGTTCTAATTGCTGGTAACTTGCAACCAAATCTTGTACGTATTCTGTTCTTCGCGGATTTTTTTCTACTAGTTTTTCATAAAAGACTACCGCCTTTTCAAAATCACCATCGGCAAAATATTGCTTTGCCAAGAAATCATCTTGGGCATAGGCGAACGTAGATAGGGTAACAAATAAAATTAGAATAATGATGAAACGCATAATCAAATATAAGTAGAATGGCGTAAGATGTTGTTAAGAGGATGGTAACATGCTTAGTGTTTTAAAAGTAAGGTTTTTTATGAGAACCATCGCAGTTGGGCGTTGTTGTGAACAAACAAAAAACACAATTGTTTAGATTTTTGCCATTTAGTATTCGTTTAGTGTTCTCTTGAATTCTAGCTTCTGATGTCGTTGATTGTTTAACCTGGGTTAATATTAAGTAGGAAACCCTCTCTACATATTTAATGACCGTAAAGTTCAATACTTTTTCAACTATTGATTGTAATGGATGTATTTTTTTGAAATGTTGTCCTCACAAATAAAGGACAGGTCATTATTGTAAATACCTTGGTAATCTGTGTAAACTTGGTCGCAATTACTTTCGTTATAATGTATGATGATCACCAATTTTCCGTCATTTAAAAAACTTTGTGCTCCCGAATAATCCCACCAATTTTTCTCATTTTGATATGATTCGTAGGTGACTCCATCAAAATCTTCTGCATTTTCAACGAAATTTTTAGCCATGCACTTCATTCCTTTTTCATGTACATAATTACAAAGCTCTTGATAGTAGGCAATGCTTTCTTCTTTAGATACTTGTATGTCATATGTTTCTCTCGTGTCATCATATAAAGCCCAGTCCATATTATCAAATTCTACCCAATCAAAACCTAAATCGGCTATTTTATCAATTCGAATTTTCATAATTTCAATTAATCCGGTAGTAGTAGCGTTTACAAAATATTCGCCAGGCCATTCGGCCCATTGTTGTGTTGTTAAAAAAGGTTGAAGTTGGTTGAAGTCTTCTCGCCAATTTTCGCCTGTGCCAATACTTATATAGGCAGCTAATTGATTTCTATTTGTCTTTATTTCGTCGATAGATTCTATGGCGTCATCTTGGAAAGGGTCTAATAAAACATATGCGTTATTTGCATTAAGAGCAATATATTCTATTTGGTCTGCCTCGTAATTTTCATTGTATGCATGATTATATACGGCTATGGCGTTTTCAGAGCCTTCTGTTTTGGTAGTCTCCTCTAAAGTTATATTGCCATCGTTGTCATTGCAAGAGACGACGATTAATACTATTAAAACTGTAATAAGTTTTCTCATATTTTTTCAATTGCCTTATCAAGCTAGGGATATCTAAATTTAATTAAGATGTGCGTTTATTCGATAAAGGGTAAAACAAAATTTTTCTAAGTTCTTATGATTCATCAAAATAAAAAAAGGGGTATTGTATGTACTACAATACCCCTTTATATGTGCTTGAACTTTTAAGCGATGATTAAAAACGTAAGATTAATCAATCATATCAAAACCACAATAAGGCACTAATACTTCTGGTATTTTTATGCCTTCTGGAGTTTGATAATTTTCTAGAATTCCTGCTAAAACACGAGGTAATGCTAAAGAGCTGCCATTTAAAGTATGGGCCAGTTGGTTTTTGCCATTCTCATCTTTAAATCTCAATTTCAATCTATTTGCTTGGTAGGTTTCGAAATTTGAAACAGAGCTAATTTCTAACCAACGATCTTGTGCAGTTGAAAATACTTCAAAATCAAAAGTAAGTGAAGCGGTAAACCCTAAATCACCACCACAAAGGCGTAGAATTCGGTAAGGTAATTTTAACTCTCTAAGAATATTTTTTATATGCTCTACCATGCCATCTAAAGCTTCATACGATTTTGTTGGATGCTCTACGCGTACAATTTCAACTTTATCGAATTGGTGCAAACGATTTAAGCCACGAACATGTGCGCCATAACTACCAGCTTCTCTTCTAAAGCATGGCGTGTAGCCAGTATATGTAATAGGGAAATCAATCTCATTTACTATAACGTCTCTAAAAATATTGGTAACTGGAACTTCTGCCGTAGGTATCAAATAAAGATCATCTGCAGTTACATGGTACATTTGCCCTTCTTTGTCTGGTAATTGTCCTGTTCCATAACCTGATAGTTCATTTACTAAATGAGGAACCTGAATTTCAGTATAACCTGCTTCGGTGTTTTTATCTAAAAAGTAGGCTATTAATGCTCGTTGTAAACGAGCACCTTTTCCTTTGTAAACAGGAAACCCTGCACCAGCTATTTTAACACCTAATTCAAAATCAATGATGTCGTATTTTTTAGCAAGTTCCCAGTGTGGTTGGGCACCTGCACTTAAAGTAGGTATTTCACCTTCGCTAAAAATTTCTTCGTTATCTTCTTCAGATGAACCTTTTACAACAGATGTGTGTGGTGTGTTAGGTAGTTGGTATAAAAGTGTCTGTAATTCGTCTTCTGCTGTATTTAAGTCTTCGCCTAATTGCTTAGATTCTTCTTTTAACTTAACAGTTTGCTCTTTTAAAGCGTTAGCTTCTTGAGCTTTCCCCGTTTTGTATAATACACCAATTTCTTTGGAAATTTTATTCGATTCAGCCAAAACGTTATCCAAACTAGTTTGTGCGGCACGTCTGTTTTCATCTAACTGAAGTGCTTGTTCAACTATAGGTTGTGCGTCAATATTTCTTTTTCCAAGGGCAAGGATAACATCTTCTTTGTTATCTCTAATGGTCTGTATTTGTAACATTGTGGTGTATTGTATTTGGATGCAAATTTACGTTAATCTTATAATTATTATGGGTTCTTTTCAAGACTAAACGGTTATGCAACTATTTTTTAGAATTGGAGTTGTTGGAAGGTAGAATCCATTCATGATGCTTTGTGCGATACCATGGTTCTGCTGCCAAATCTGTTTTGGCATTTATAAAGAATTCATACGGTTTCCGATTGATGCTGATCATGGAATTTTCCAAATAGACAGAAATATTCATATTCTTTTGTGCAAATTCTTTCTTTAAATACTTGGCAAACTGCCAAGCAAAATCTGGATAGGCAAAGATTTTACGCTCTTGGGCACGTGTTACATATTCTTTTGGGTCAATAATAAATTCTTGTTCAGTAGTCTTGTCAATTACTTTAAAAGTACCTTTTCCATGTCTGCTGCGTAACATCATTCGCCAGCTCATTCTATGACCTTCTTCGGTCCAAAGTACATCATCTTTAATGGTATAGTGTCTAACAGGTAATATCAACTGTATTACAAAATATGTACTTGCTCCTAGTATTAGCGCATTTCTATAATTTGGTAAGGATTCATATGATGTGGTAAAGGCAGTCTTTGTTTTGAAGAATATTTTACGAATTGTTTCTGGTTCAAAAAAGAAAACACTGAAAGCAATTGATAAATATGGAAAAATACCAATTTGAAAAATGATGGAATTGAACAGATGAAAGAATATTGAGATAAAGAAAGCGATTTTACGAGTAGGTTTCCATAGTAGCGCGGGTACAATAAGTAAATCAAACAAAATTCCTGCTGTACCAATAATACTATGAACCCAAGGTTCTTGCAATATTTCACCAACCAACCAATAACTTTTTTTTGACCTCATTAATACTTCTATGGTACTAAAGTCTAACCAATCTCCATACATTTTAGCAATAGAGGCGTAAACATATACAATGAATAATTGAAATATTATAAACCATTTTACATATGCATACATTGAGTTGAACTCTAATTTCGGATTCATTTTAACGTCAAAAGACCTATACCTTTCTGCGGGAAAGAAGCACATGGTAAATGAAATTAATATGAGTAGATAATAATGGTTATTGTAGGCAGTCTTTTGCATCAAATAAGTTACCGTCCACAAAATTGTAAATGTTATTATACTTACGCGGTATTTGAACCCTAGAGCTATGAAAATACCTAGTAAGCCCATTATGCAGAAATAAAAATACATTCCGTAGCCAGGTAATGGCTGTAGAAATTCAAAATCTATAAAAGGGAAAGTATATTTTGGGTCAATTAAATTTCTTTTCACCCAACCTGTGCCAATTGCACCAAAACACTCAAGTGAAACTAGTATGCCAAAAAAAATACGAAAGATGATTAGTGGGCTATTATCTATACGATGAAACAATAGCCTATTTAACATAATTACCGCTGAATAAATTCTATTGATTTTTCTTTGTCCTTGGCTAATTGAGCCTTTAAAGCGTCAATAGATTCAAATTTATGTTCATCTCTTAAACGAACCAAAATATTAACTTGAATTTTTTGATCGTATAAATCTGTATCAAAATCGAAAAAATTGATTTCTATTGATTTTTCAGTGCCATTAACGGTCGGGTTAAAGCCTATGTTCATCATTCCGTAAACAGTTTTATCAGCGATACTACTGTTTACAACATATGCGCCGTTTTTCGGTATTAATTTGTAATCTTCAGCTATGTTAAGGTTAGCGGTTGGGTAGCCTAATTGTTTGCCAATGCCTTTGCCTTTAATAATCGTTCCCGTTAGCATGTACTCATAGCCCAAGTAGCTATTGGCAGTTTCAATATCGCCATCTTCAAGCGCATTTCTAATTTTTGTTGAACTTACAGATACCTCATCAATCTCTTGAGCAGGAATTTCATCTACCGTAAAGTTATAAGTGCTTCCAAAAGTGATTAAATCTTTGATATTCGCAGTCCTATTTCGTCCAAATCTGTGGTCGTAACCAATAACAACTCTTTTTATATATAAGGTATTTACGAGAATGTCGCGAACAAATTCTATTGCCGTAAGTCTAGAAAATTCTTTGGTGAATGGATGAATGATAAGAATGTCAAGACCAAGTTTTTCTAAAATAGTAATCTTTTCGTCTATCGTATTCAGCAATTTAATATTGGCATCTTTCTGTAAAACCATTCTAGGGTGCGGAAAAAATGTAAGTACCGAAGATTTTAATGCCGTGTCTTTGGCATGGTTTATGATTTTGTTAAGTATTTTCAGGTGGCCAATATGTACACCATCAAAGGTACCTATCGTAATGACCGTAGGATATTCTTCTTTATACTTAGAAATGTTGCGGACTGTAATCACCTATGATAGAAAATAAAAAGACTTATATTTGATTTTGAGTTAAAAGCCTCTTAATGATTGCAAAATTACGCCTAGTTTTCTCAATTACCATAGTATTTCTTTCCTTTTCCAGTATGGCACAAACTGCTTATTGGAAAAATACGGAATTAAATGCAACTGCTAAGCAATTTTCTAAACAGCGTTTAAGAGTTGATAAAGGAAAGGCTTTTATTTTAAATCAACGGGAATTTGAAACCGTCCTTGCTGAAAAGCAGGACTCTAAATTAATTTATTTTCCAAATGAAGATGGTAGTTTAATTCCATTTCTAGTGGAAGATGCTCATCTTTTTTCTAAAGAACTTGCTAAAAAGTATCCATTAATAAAGTCTTATAAGGGTATTGCTTTGCATGACCCAACGAAACAAATACGTTTTAGTGTTTCTCCAAAAGGCATTCAAAGTACAATGAGTACTTCTGGTGATAATGGCGCATTATTTATGCAGAAATCAGCAGAGAATACTTATGTGCTATATCGCAGAACCGAGCAAGACCAGCGAGATATCGATTTTGTTTGTAAGACAATGCCCGAGGTTAAGGAGTACTCTCAAAATTTAACGGCTAAGTTAGTTGATGACCAAACTCTCAGAAAATTTAGGGTAGCTATTTCCGCTTCAGGAGAATATACTGAATTTCATGGCGGTACAAAGGCAGATGCCCTTGCGGCAATTAATGCAACGCTTACTAGAATAAACGCAGTTTTTGAACGTGATTTATCTATAACACTCGAATTGATTGCAAACACTGATTTAGTGATTTATACAAATCCAGAAACAGATCCATACACAGGTAGTTTAAGTTCTCAAGTGCAAAATACATTGACTAGCGTAATTGGCGAAGCAAATTATGATATTGGGCATTTGTTTAATCAGCAGGATAATACTTTAGATGGTAATTCGGGCTTTATTGGAGCAGTTTGTACAGATACTAGAAAGGGTAGTGGATACACCACGTTATCCTCACCTGTTGGGGATGCTTTTGATATTGATTTAGTTGCTCATGAAATGGGGCATCAATTTGGAGCCAATCATTCATTTTCACATATTTCTGAAGGAACTACAGTGCAAGTTGAGCCTGCTAGTGGTACAACTATTATGGGGTATGCTGGTATTACCGGTGTTAATAATGTTGCTACTAATAGTGATGATTATTTTCATTATGTAAGTATAGTTCAGATTAGAGATTATTTAGAAACAGTTTCTTGTGGTATAACTGAAGTATTTACCAATACACCACCGACCCTAACTCCGTTAGTAGATTACATCATTCCTAAAGGAACTCCTTTTGTACTTACAGGTGAAGGAAGTGATGCTGATGCTACTGATGTGCTAAGTTATACTTGGGAACAAATTGACAATGGTGTAGTGACGCAGGCTACTTTTGGTCCAAATAATCCCGCAGGAGCTAATTTTAGGTCCTTACCACCCAAGCTTTCTCCACAAAGATTTTTTCCTAGTTTAAATAGAATATTGTCAGGTGAGCTAACTCAAACAATTCCATCTGCGGGTGATGCATGGGAAACTGTGTCTAATGTGGGTCGTGATTTGAATTTTTCACTGACAGTCCGTGACAATGCATTGAACGGAGGGCAATCTGCGTCGGATGAATTAAATGTTACGGTAATAAATGAAGCAGGACCATTCCTCATAAGTTCTCAAAGTACAGAAGAAACATTTGAGGCTGGATCCGTACAAACCATAACTTGGGATGTTGCAAATACTGAGATTGCACCAATAAGTGCAGAAACGGTAACCATATTTTTATCTACTAATCGTGGTGTGACATTTCCAATTACTTTGGCAGAAAATACATTGAATGATGGTAGCCAAACTGTAATTATACCCAATATTACTACCAGTACTGGACGTATAATGATAATGGCAGATAATAATATTTTCTTTGCCGTAAATCACGCTAATTTTGCTATTACCCCTTCGGAAATAGTTCTGAATTTTGATCAAATAGTATATGATATTTGTAAACCAAATGACTTAACTGTTCCATTTACATATGAAACTAATTTAGGTTTTGATGAGGAAAGTACATTTAGCGCAATGGATTTGCCAGTTGGCTTAATGGCAACTTTTACGCCTGATACTGCGGATACTACAGATGCTTTGGTCGAGATTGATTTCGAGGGTATTTCAACTTTAGATGTTGGTGTTTATCCTATTAAGATTTTGGCAACAACAGCTACGGTTACAAAAGAAATTACGCTACAGTTAAGAGTGTATGATGATAGTTTTGAAGATGTGGTTTTAACATCTCCTGTTGATGGTTTTGAAAATGCATCTACAGATGTGTTGCTTGAATGGGAAACTTCGATAGGAAATACTCAATATGATATAGAAATTTCTGATGATGCTGCTTTTTCGAATATTATAGAATCAAGTACTGTAAATGGTAGTTCGTTCTCACCGACACTTATAGATAATAACGGGTTATATTATTGGCGAGTAAAACCAAAGAATGATTGTGGAGAGGGTGTGTTTGGTGTAGCTTTTAGTTTTTCTACTGTGCAGTTTAACTGTACAACAAAGAGTGCTACAGGTATGCCAATTGCAATATCTAGTAGTGGTACTCCTGTGGTTGTTTCAAAATTGGTGTTTTTTGAAGATTTACAAGTCGCTGATATTAATGTACAACTTGATATTGAACATACTTTTTTGGCAGATTTAGTAATTAGTTTAACATCGCCTTCAGGCACTACAGTCACTTTGTTATCTAATTCTTGTGGAGATGCGCGTAATATTAATGCAACTTTTGACGATGATAGTCCTGCTTTTAATTGTTCTGTTAACCCTGGTATAGGTGGTTCGGTAAAACCTTTAGGAAGTTTAAGTTCTTTTAATGGCGAGTCTTTGCTTGGAGAATGGATTTTGGAGATAAAAGATAATGCCCCATCCGATGGAGGTAGTTTAAAATCTTTTGCGCTAGAGGTATGTGTTGAAGGAGATTTTAGACCAGACGCTGATAATGATGGAGTATTTGACGATGGAAATGATCTTTGTTTAGATACCCCAGTAGGTCAAGAAGTTGATGCTTCTGGCTGTGCTGTATATCGTTTTCCTTCAGAGAATTTTATAATTAGCTTGGAGAGTGAAACCTGTAGAGACAATAACGATGGGTCTTTGTCAATTATACCAAAATTGGCTTTGGATTATCAAGTAGTGGTTTCTGGAAATGGTATTAGTCTAACGCAAAATTTTTCGAATGCCTTTAATTTGGCAAATTTGAGTTCAGGTACATATACCCTTTGTATTATTGGAACTGATGGGCTCATAGTCTACCAAGAGTATTGCGTTGAAGTTCAAATATCAGAACCTTCCGCTCTTAATGTTACCGCTAAAATCGCTGATGATAACTCTCAAGTACTACTAGAGATGAATGGGTCATCGTTTTATACCATAGAATTGAACGGGGTAGCTATACAGACAGAAGAGTCTACGATAGAACTAGTATTAGAAAAAGGATTGAATACCTTAAAAGTTTATACAGATATACCATGTCAAGGTATTTATGAAGAACAAATTGGCTTTTATGAGCAACCGGTATTATTTCCAAATCCGGTAAAAGATTTTGTGGAGGTCTATCTAGGTGCGCAACAAGAAGAAGTTACGATTAGTGTCTTTAGTTCTGATGGCAGGTATATATCAAGGACAACTATTTTGCCTTTAGATGGTATTGTAAAGTTAGATTTAAGTTCTCTTGCTACCGGAATTTATTATTTGAAGTATGAGGGTAGAACAATTAAAGGAACTTCTAAAGTAATTAAAGAATGATGCGCTTATTAGTACTTATTGCTTGCTTGTTTATAACTATTACTGGTTGTAAAAAGAAAAGTACCGCAGAGCCGCCTGAGGTTGTGTTATTAGTATTTCCAGATCAAAATTCTGAGTGTACTACAGGGGTGAGTTTAGGACAGGAAACAAGTCAGGTAGAGTTTCGTTGGAATTTAGCCGATAATACAGAAACTTACGAATTACGTGTTACTAATATCTCTACAGGTACTGTGCAAACAATAGTCTCGGCGTCAAGTTCTGCCAAATTACCCTTGGCAAAAGGGGAGCAATTTTCTTGGTTTATTCGTTCTAGAAATAGTGATGTAGAACAAACAGTTTCAAGTGAAGAATGGTATTTTTATAATTCAGGATCTAGAATAACATTTGCTCCATTCCCAGCAACAATTGAAAGTCCTGCATCTTCAGATAATGTATTTAAAGATATCAATAACGAGGTTATATTATCTTGGTCAGCATCTGATCTAGATGATGATATTGTAGGTTATGAAGTCTACTTCTCGGTAGAGACACCACCAATAGATTTAGTTCGTGAACTGTCAGCTCCAATAACAAGTATTAAAGTCTCTGTAACATCAGACACGGTCTATTACTGGAAGGTCGTTGTAATCGATGAAGAGGGTAATAAGTCAGATACGGGTGTTTATACCTTTAAAGTCCTTTAGGAGTTGTTAAATTGATTCATGGTTCTAGCTATTCCAGCAAGTACAAATGAATTAATTATTTCTGTAGATTTTTTTAATCGCTCTGCCAATAATTCTTTTTCCTCATCATTCCATTGACCTAAAACATATTCTACTTGTCTGCCTTGCCCAAAGTCTGCACCTACTCCAAAACGATAACGATTGTAGAGAATAGTTTGTAGAAATAACTCCACATCCTTTAATCCGTTATGTCCTCCATTACTACCTTTTGTTTTTATCCTTACAGTACCAAAAGGTAAGTTAATATCATCTGTAATAACTAGCACATTACTTTGTGGTATATTCTCTTTGTCCATCCAATACTTTAATGCTTTACCGCTACGGTTCATATATGTAGAAGGTTTTAAGCAAATTATGGTTCTACCTTTAATCTTATATGACCCAATATCACCTAGTTTAACAGTTTCAAAAGTGAAGTCATTGGTTTGTGCTACTTCATCTAATATTTTGAAGCCAATGTTGTGACGGGTTTCTGCGTATTCATCACCAATATTACCAAGGCCAACAATTAAGAATTTTTTCATGGGATCTTTCTCTTCAGGAATTACGTTTTGTTTCGTAAATAGTGATTTTATAAAACCGAACATTTGTATTGTAATTAAAGTTGTAAAAATACAAAAGCATCCTGATACAAGTACCAGGATGCTTTATTATGAACTTTAAACCGTAAGGTCTATTCTTGAGCAGCTTCTTCAGATGCACCTTCTGCACCTTCAGCTCCTTCTTCTCCTTCTTCATCCTCATCAACAACAACAGCAGTACGTGCAGTTTTAACCTGTACTACAACTTGGCTTTCTGGATGTAAAATTGTGAAATCATCATTTAATAGCGTTGCTACAGAAATGTTTTGACCAATTTTCAATTTTGAAATATCGATATCAAAGAAATCTGGTAATTTAGCAGGTAACGCCTTAATTGAAAGTTTACGTTTTCTAAATAACAAACGACCACCGTTACGAACACCTGGAGAGTTTCCTTGTAATCTTACAGGAATATCCATAGTAAGCATTTTATCATCGAACAATTGATAAAAATCAATATGGATGATAGCATCTGTTACAGGGTGAAACTGAATGTCTTGCATAATTGCTTTAAGAGAAGCTCCACCATCCAATTCAATTGCAACTGTGTGTGCATTTGGAGTGTAAACCAAGTCTCTGAACGCTAGTTCATTTGCTGAAAAGTGTAATGGTTTATCCCCTCCGTATACTACGCAAGGAACCTTTCCAGCATTACGTAGGGCTTTAGTTGCCTTTTTGCCCACGCTTTCTCTTTCTGATCCTTTAATTGTAATTGACTTCATTATATGTATTAAAAATTAATATTCTATGTTTTAAAACTTCTACTCCCAATTTTTAATGGACTACATTAAGAACTTAGAAGAGATCGAGTTATTATTGTGTACTTTGTGCATTACGTCTGCAAATAAATCTGCACAGCTCAATACCCTTACTTTATCACTTTTGATTTCTATAGGAATAGAATCGGTAATGATTAATTCAGTAAGTTTTGAGTTTTCAATTTTCTCATATGCATTTCCTGATAGTAAACCGTGTGTTGTAATAGCTCTTACGCTAATAGCCCCACGTTCCATCATTAGATCTGCCGCTTTGGTTAATGTGCCAGCAGTATCTACCATATCATCTACAAGAACAACATTTTTGCCTTGTACATCACCAATAAGCTCCATATGCGAAATAACATTTGCCTTGGCTCTTTGTTTATAGCAAACCACTACATCACAATCTAAAGCTTTTGAATAGGCATATGCTCTTTTTGAACCACCCATGTCTGGAGAAGCAATAGTTAAGTTGTTTAGTCCAAGATTTTTTAAATATGGTAAAAACAAAGTAGATGCAAATAAGTGATCTACTGGTTTTTCAAAAAAGCCTTGTATTTGATCAGCATGTAAATCCATGGTGATAATTCTAGTAGCCCCTGCTGTTTCTAGCATTTTAGCAACTAACTTAGCTGCAATAGGTACTCTAGGTTTGTCTTTTCTATCTTGTCTTGCCCAGCCGAAATATGGCATTACTGCCGTTATATGACGTGCAGATGCTCTTTTTGCAGCATCGATCATTAACAACATTTCCATTAAATTTTCAGGACCAGGGTGTGTAGAACCAATAAGAAAAATTCGTGTTCCTCTTATAGATTCTTCAAAAGATGGTTGAAATTCTCCATCGCTATATCTAGAGAATAAAACATTACCCAACTCCATGCCATAAGCTTGGGCAATTTTTTCCCCTAAGACCTTACTTTGGGTGCAAGCAAATATTTTTGGTTCTGGAACTTGGTATGACATGTCTTTAGTTATTGTTTTCCAAACAGTTGCTTCTTATAATTAGTTGAAGACGTTGTTTTTAAGGAGGTGCAAATTTAAAAATTAAATTCGGTTGCTAATGCATAAATGTTGATATTTTTAGTGATAGAAAGAAAATTATTATTTAGTTTTGCAGTCCTGTTTTAAAAGGAAGCTGTTTTTTTTACGGTAATTATGCTCGAGTGGCGGAACTGGTAGACGCGCTGGATTCAAAATCCAGTTCTTCGGAGTGCGGGTTCGATTCCCGCCTCGAGTACAGACTAAAACCCTGACAATTTAAATTGCCAGGGTTTTTTATTTGATTTTTTGTTAAAATTTTGTTGCAAAAACTATTCTTTTTTTAAAGTCACTTTTTTTTAATTTTTTAGATGGCGTCTAAATGTTTTTTTTTAATTAAAATTCCATTTGGGGTATAAATAAAAAATTTCCATGTTATCGTTAGATGTTTTAAAATTTCATATACTAGATTTTCAATACTTAGTTTTTTAATAGGTATGCTATTTGTGTAAAAGGACTTGTGGTCGACCATCTCATATGGTCTTGTTAAGATTAATTATTAATCACTCTTTTTCATAAAATACCTTTTAAAAGGTAGACGCGTTAATTTGAGTTAAAGAAAATACAATAGGAATTTTAATTAATTGTATTAATTTAAAGTGATATTTAACCGGTAAAAAAACAGGTAAGGAGTATTGGTTTTGTTATTGCGATTCGTAACCGAGAGTTATAAAAAAAGATGTTTTTTAATTTTTAGAATCAATAGAATTGTTAAAACAGCACTATTCATATTGTTTTAATTACTAATTTTGCACTAAATGAAGAAGTTAGTCCACAAATTCATATCTGTTATTATGGCAGTTGTAGTTCTTTTGACTACAATGTCATTTAGTATTGATATGCACTATTGTGGTGATATGTTGGTAGATTTTTCAATCGTTGAGCAGGTTAAGTCTTGCGGAATGGAAAAAGTAAAGACAGACTGTGATAATTTAAATTTCACGCAGAAGTCTTGTTGTACGGATACTCAGTTAATAGTAGAAGGTGCAGATAACATGAAAGCTTCTTTTGATCAGCTTTCTTTTGAGCAACAGATATTTATTACTTCATTTACATATTCTTATATAAATCTTTTTGCAGGAATAGACTCTAATACTATTTCTTTAAAATATTACTCGCCTCCGTTTGTTAAACAGGATGTGCAAGTGCTGCACCAGTTATTTTTAATTTGATTTATTAAATAGTTCCGATCTCTATCGGAAATTGAGCCCGGCAGGTTATCTGTTTAGGGCGTGTTTTGTTGTTTCAGTTTTAAACTCAGAACTTTTCATTCAACTATTTAATATCAATGATATATGCTAAATAAAAGCATTAAGTTTCTTATAGAAAATAAATTGGTGGCTATACTGTTACTCTCACTTTTTGTGTGTTGGGGTATTGTAAGCACTCCTTTTAATTGGAATACCGGTATTCTACCGTCTAATCCGGTTGCTGTAGATGCAATACCGGACATAGGAGAAAACCAACAAATAGTTTTTAGCAAATGGGCTGGTAGGTCTCCTCAAGATATAGAGGACCAAATTACCTATCCTTTAACCACTACCCTTTTGGGAATACCTGGTGTTAAAACTATTCGTAGTTCATCAATGTTCGGCTTTTCTAGTATATATATCATTTTCGAGGAAGATGTTGAATTTTACTGGACTCGAAGCCGCATTCTAGAAAAAATAAATTCCTTGCCAAGTGGTTTGCTTCCCGATGGTGTAAATCCCACATTAGGACCGGACGCTACAGGATTAGGGCAAATTTATTGGTACACTTTAGAAGGTCGAGATATGGATGGTAATGTAACCGGAGGATGGGATTTACAAGAACTTAGAAGCATTCAAGATTACTATGTAAAGTATGGGTTGGCTTCTGCTGGTGGTGTTTCTGAGGTAGCGTCCATTGGCGGGTATGTACAAGAATATCAAATAGATGTTGAGCCAGAAAAAATGCGTCAATATGGCATTGGCTTAGGCGATGTCGTTAAGGCTGTTAAGGAGTCTAATCAAGATATTGGCGTACAGACTCTAGAAATGAATCAAGCGGAATATTTGGTTCGTGGCTTAGGTTATGTGAAATCTATTTCAGATTTAGAAGATGCGGTGGTTACTTCAAAGGACTATACTTCAATACATATCAAGGATATCGCAAATGTTCATTTAGGTCCCCAAACTAGAAGAGGTATTTTAGATAAAGAAGGTGCTGAAGTTGTAGGTGGCGTTGTGGTTGCTAGATATGGTGCCAATCCATTAGAGGTAATTAATAATGTAAAAGAACAGATTGTAGAAATTTCATCGGGACTACCTTCAAAAGTCTTGAAAGATGGACGTACATCTCAGTTAACTATTGTCCCTTTTTATGATCGAACAGAACTTATTCAAGAAACCTTACACACGTTAAACGAAGCGCTTACGCTAGAAATTCTTATTACTATTCTTGTAATTATAGTTATGGTGTTCAATCTACGTGCATCTATACTTATTTCGGGTTTATTGCCTGTAGCGGTTTTGATGGTTTTTATTGCCATGAAACTGTTTAATGTAGACGCTAATATTGTCGCATTATCTGGAATTGCAATCGCCATAGGTACTATGGTAGATGTAGGGGTAATACTCGCAGAGAATATGATTCGGCATCTAGAAGATGAGAAATTGCGTTTTCAAGCAAATGGTGTAGAATATACAACCAACGAAATCATATATAACGCAACCGCCGAAGTCTCTGGGGCAATATTGACAGCTGTTCTAACCACGATTATTAGTTTTTTACCTGTATTTACAATGATTGGTGCAGAAGGCAAACTTTTTCGGCCGCTAGCATTTACCAAAACCATGGCGTTAACGGCTTCTTTGGTAATTGCACTTTTTTTAATACCACCAATCGCTGCATTTCTTTTTAGAAAGAGAAATTTAAAAGCAGGGACAACATATGTTATTAATGGATTATTAATAATTCTAGGTTGTATCGCCATTCTTTATGGCTATTGGTTGGGTTTATTGTTAATTGCTTTTGGTGCTGTGGCTTTTTTAAAGATCAGGTCTTTTATCTCATCGAAACAAGAGAATTTGACAAACATCGTACTATCAACGTTAGCGATTGTAGTCTTACTTGCAGAATATTGGAGACCACTTGGATTTAATCGAAGTATAATCATGAATTTGATTTTTGTTTCTATTATTTGCTTTGGTCTATTGGGGGTATTTACAGTTTTTAAAAAGTATTATGACCAAATTCTTCGTTGGGCTTTAGAGAACCGACTTCTGTTTCTAACAATACCTACGGTTGTTTTAATACTAGGCGTTCTCATTATGAGAAATACTGGAAAAGAATTTATGCCTGCTCTTAATGAAGGCTCCTTTCTTTTAATGCCTACTTCTTTACCACATGCTGGTGTTGAAGAAAATAAGCGTGTACTACAACAACTAGATATGGCTGTTGCGAGTATTCCAGAAATAGAGACTGTGGTTGGTAAATCTGGTAGAACAGAATCTGCACTGGACCCAGCTCCTTTATCTATGTATGAAAACATGATTCAGTATAAGTCTGAATACATGAGGAATAGTAACGGAGAAAGGCAACGCTACAAGGTAAACGATGATGGATTGTTTGTTCTTAAGAATGACAAGTACATCATTAACCCGAACAGTGATATAGATGATGATGTAAATTATGAGGCTTCAAAATTAAAAACAACAGCCACTAATAGGGATTTAATTGCTGATGACGACGGAGAATATTATCGAAACTGGCGGCCAGAAATAAACAGTCCAGATGATATTTGGAATGAAATAGTTAGGGTAACCAAATTTCCAGGGGTTACATCTGCTCCAAAATTACAACCTATTGAAACTAGACTTGTAATGTTACAGACCGGTATGCGAGCTCCTATGGGTATTAAGGTTAAAGGTCCCGATTTAAAAAGTATAGAGGATTTCGGATTACAATTGGAAACCATTTTAAAGGAGGTTGAAGGGGTTAAAAAACAAGCTGTTTTTGCAGACCGTATCGTTGGTAAGCCATATTTACTTATTGATATTAAAAGAAGTCAATTGGCGCGTTATGGTTTGTCTGTTATGGATGTGCAAGAGGTTCTACAAGTAGCTGTTGGCGGTATGTCTCTTACGCAAACCGTAGAAGGTAGAGAACGTTACGGAGTAAGAGTTCGTTACCCAAGAGAATTAAGGTCGAATCCAGAAGATTTGAAAAATATATATGTTCCAATTAATAATGGAACACAAGTGCCTATGGGAGATCTTGTGGATATAAGATATGAACAAGGACCACAGGTTATTAAAAGTGAAGACACTTTCTTAATAGGTTATGTGTTGTTTGACAAATTGGATGGTTTTGCTGAAGTTAATGTCGTAGAAAGTGCACAAGCTCGAATTGAGCAAAAAATTGAAAACGGTAGTTTAAAAGTTCCGCAGGGCATCAGTTATCGCTTTACCGGAACCTATGAGAATCAACTAAGGGCAGAGAAAACACTTTCAATAGTAGTGCCTATGGCCCTGTTAATTATTTTCTTGATTTTATATTTTCAGTTTAAATCGGTAGCCACATCATTAATGGTGTTTACAGGAATCTCTGTTGCCTTTGCAGGTGGTTTTATCATGATCTGGTTATATGGACAAGATTGGTTTTTTAATTTTAGTTTATTCGGAGAAAATCTACGGACACTTTTTAATATGAAGACCATTAACCTAAGTGTAGCTGTCTGGGTTGGTTTTATTGCGCTGTTTGGCATTGCTACTGACGATGGTGTAGTTATGGCCACCTATCTCACCCAAACATTTGATAGGGAAAATCCTACTGATAAAAAAGGGATTAGACTAGCAACTTTAGAAGCTGCAGGTAAGCGTATAAGACCTTGTTTAATGACTACCGTAACTACCATATTGGCACTACTGCCTGTACTAACATCTACGGGAAAGGGAAGTGATATTATGATACCGATGGCTATTCCCATATTTGGAGGAATGATAATAGATATAACCTCTTATTTCTTGGTTCCTGTTCTTTATAGCTGGAAAAAAGAGTACGAACTTAAAAAAGTGAACAAATGAAAAATTTAAGTCTAATTATAAGCTTATTCTTTCTAACTGCATTTGTTAATGCTCAGGAGTTACAATCGTTGATAGAGGAGGCTATTCAAAATAATCCAGAAGTACAGTCATTCGACATTAAATATTCTATTGCTGAAGAGAAGATTAAGGAAGCTAATTGGCTCCCAAATACAGAGTTTAGTTTAGGTTATTTCGTTAGTGAAACAGAAACTAGGGTTGGTGCCCAACGTGCAAGAATAGGGGTAAAGCAAATGTTGCCTTGGTTTGGTACGCTAAGCGCACGCGAAAATTATGCTAGCTCAATGGCTGAAGCGGAATATATTGAAGTTACAATTGCGAAAAGAAAATTGGGATTATCAGTAGCTCAATCTTACTATAATTTATATGAGTCAAGCACCAAACAACTAATTCTAGAAGAGAATATTCAACTTTTAAAAACTTATGAGCGCTTGGCTTTAACATCTGTAGAAACGGGAAAAGCATCTGCGGTTGATGTCTTGCGTTTACAAATTCGCCAGAATGAATTAAAACAGCAAAAAGAGATTTTGTCAGAAATATTTGAAGCAGAAAAAGTAGCTTTTAATAATTTACTTAATCGAGATGTCAATTCAGAAATTAGTTCGGTAGTTAATTTAGAATTGCCAGAAGAAAATGAAGTCTTTGATATAGATGTACTTTCCTTAAATCCAGAATTATTAAAATATAATAAACTATATGAATCTATAGTTCAATCGGAAATGGTGAATAAGCGAGAAAGTTTACCTACAATTGGTATTGGGCTAGATTATCTGCCAGTAAGTGAGCGTGCGGATATGGTGATTGCAGATAATGGTAAAGATGTTATAATGCCTATGGTCTCAGTTTCTATCCCTCTATTTAATAGCAAATACACTTCAATCTCTAAACAGAACGAACTTCGACAAAAAGAAATAGAGTTTCAAAAAAATCAACGCTACAATATACTAAATACTACTTTTTCTAAAGCACTTTCTCAACGTAACCAAGCTCAAATAAAATATAGAACGCAGTCTGAAAATTTACGACAGGCTAGGGATGCAGAAGATATCTTAATTAAAAACTATGAAACGGGAACCATAAATTTTAATGACCTATTGGATATACAAGAATTGCAGTTAAAATTTCAATTAAACCAAATAGAATCAACTCAGTCATTTTATACCCAACAATCAATTCTTAACTATTTAATTAAATAAGAAAGATTATGAAAAATATAAATTTCGCCTTTTTTCTAATGATAATAATTGGGATGGAAGCACATGGGCAAATGCCCGAAGGTAATATAGATAATCTTCCTGTAAGAGAGCATACTATAACCTTACGTGAAGCTAGTGTAAACAAAGCAGGAAAAAATGTTATGGGAATGACCGTTAATGGAACAATTCCGGGTCCTACCTTAGAATTTACCGAAGGGGAATACGCTGTTATTTATGTAAAAAATGAAATGAGCGTAGAAACATCCGTGCATTGGCATGGGCTCTTACTTCCTAATTTCTATGACGGAGTTCCTTATTTAAATACTCCGCCCATAGAACCTGGGCACACACAGAAATATGAATTTCCTGTTAGACAATCTGGCACCTACTGGTATCACTCTCATACAATGCTACAAGAGCAAAGTGGTGTGTATGGTTCAATTGTTATTCAGCCTAAAGAAAAGATGTTGGACTATGACAGCGAATTGGTGTTGCTTTTATCGGATTGGACTAATGAAAAGCCAATTAACGTACTTAGAAATCTTAAAAGAGGAAATGAATGGTACGGTATTAAAAAAGGAACGGCAACACCATTAAACCAAGTAATTGCACGTAGGGCTTTTGGAGCTCAATTAAACTTTTGGAGTCAGCGTATGGAAGGTGCAGATATAGCTGATGTGTATTACCCGGCATTTTTGATTAATGGAGAAGAAAGTGTGGAATATCCAGAGTTTAAAGCTGGAGAGAAAATAAGGCTGCGAATCATTAATGGCGCTGCCTCTACTTCATTTTGGATGAGTTTTGGTGGTGAAACACCTGTATTGGTCTCATCTGATGGATTAGATGTAGTCCCTGTTAAAAGGAACAAAACTTTCATTGGAGTAGCTGAAACATATGATTTCATTGTAACTGTACCGCAAGAGGGTAAAATGGAGTATAGAATTACTGCTCAAGACGGATCTGGACAGGCATCTGCTTATATAGGCAAAGGAACAGTTCTGCCTGCTATGGATATTCCTAAGCCAGACAAAATAGGTATGATGCAAAAAATGGCGAAAATGGATATGAAAATGGGTGCACACGCCTTAAAATATCGCCCAAGCAAAGATGAACGTTTTGAAATGAAGGAGGAATATGGGATGCAAATGGATAATATGCAAGGTGTGAATGATGATACTAAGATGAATCATTCTACAATGCCTGGAATGAATATGAGCAAACCAAAAGATTCCATGGGAATGACGAAAATGGATATGAAAATGGATCATTCCAAAATGGGGGAAATGGGCATGAATAACGACAGTACCGTTTCTGATATGAAATCTCATATGTCTAAAGATGCTGCATCTATGGATAACTTTAAAATAGAGGATGCGAAGATGGGGAATATGGAAGGGATGAAAATGGAGGGGATGGATATGTTTGCCGAGTATAATTACGATTATTTAAAATCGCCCAACAAAACGATTTATAATAAGGATGTTCCTGTCAAGAAAATATTACTAAACCTTACAGGGAATATGAATCGCTACATCTGGAGTATGAACGGTGTACCAATTTCTGAAACAGATAAAATTAAGATTAGTAGCAAAGAAGTAACGCGTATTACTTTTAATAACCTGACGATGATGCATCACCCAATGCATTTACATGGACATTTCTTTAGGGTGCTTAATGAGAATGGAGAATACTCTCCATTAAAGCATACAGTAAATGTTCCGCCTATGCAAAAGGTAACAATTGAGTTTTATGGAAACAACGGGGATGAAGTTGGAGATTGGTTTTTTCATTGTCATATTCTTTATCATATGATGGGTGGTATGGCTCGTATTATGAGTTATGATACTCCAAGAGATCCAAGAATGAACGAATTTCCTGTTTCAAAAATTGTAGAAGAAACCAATAAATGGTACTCATGGGGAATGGTAGATGTGGCGTCACATACTACAGGTTTTAATTTAATGACCTCAAATATTAGAAATCAGTTTAATGCCTCTTTTGAATATGGATGGAATGAAAATCTAGAAGGAGAATTTACTTATGAGCGCTATTTACATGATTATTTGCGAGTATTTGGAGGTGTTAATATTGAGAATGAAACAGGGGATAGCTTAAATGAATTTAATACGACAGCAGTTGTTGGATTACGTTATTTAACGCCTTACTTATTTAATTTAGATGTGCGAGTGGATAATAAATTAAGACCAAGAATTGGTGTTGGACGTAGTGTAATGATATTCCCTAAACTATCCGTCTTCGGTTACTATGAATACCAAATAGATTTAGGTTTCGTGAACGACCTACCTATAAATAAAGACTTTACATCAGAAACGGTCTGGAGCACTGGTGCAGAATATATGCTTTCAAGAAATTTTTCACTAATGGGTAGCTATGACAATAGGTATGGTGCTGGTGGTGGATTATCAATACGATTTTAATCAAAATTTTATCAAACACACAATATATAATTTAAAAAACGAATATTATGAAAACAGTAAAAAGAAGTATAGCTACGATTACACTTGCAACAATAATGGTAGTATCAGTCTCTTGTAAAGATGAGAAAAAGGGTGCCGAAGTAACCCCTATAGAAAAAGAAATGAATGACACTAAAGCAACTTCGATGAGTGCTTCAGAAGATGTAAAAGCTGAAGCTATTCTTTCGGATTATTTTAATCTGAAAGATGCATTGGTCGCAGATGATAATAGTAAAGCAAAGCAATCAGGTTTACTATTGTCTAAATCTTTACAATCGCTTGATATAGCGAATTATGATAATAAAAACGAGCTTAAAGATATAATTGAAGATGCCAACGAACATGCAGAGCATATAAGCGAAAGTGATATTGATCATCAACGTGAACATTTTAAAATTTTGAGTAAAGATTTAATCGATATGGTTGCAGTAACCGGAACTAAAGTGACATTGTATGAGCAGTATTGCCCTATGTACGATGGTGGCTCCGCTTGGTTGAGTACTAAAGAAGAAGTTAGAAACCCATATTACGGTAGTCAAATGTTGACTTGTGGTAAAGTACAACGTGAAATTAATTAATTGAAGATTTTTAAAATTATAACAGCGGTTCTTTTGGTTGGGTTTTTAGGGATTCAGTTTTTTCCTACTACCCAAAACGAAAGCGATACAGTTCCAATAACCGATTTTGTATTGGTTAATACTGTGCCGAAAAGTGTTAAGGAAAAGCTCGAAATTTCCTGTTATGATTGTCATAGTAATAATACCCAATACCCATGGTATAATAAGATGCAGCCAGTCGCTTGGTTTTTGAAGGACCATATTAAGAAAGGTAAAGAAGAGCTAAATTTTAATGAATGGACAACCTATTCTAATAGAAGAAAGGTTAGTAAGCTGCGATCTATTATAAAACAGATCGAGAGTGCTGAAATGCCACTTTATAGTTACACACTTGTCCACAGAGAAGCCATTTTCTCGGAAGAGGATAAATTAATGGTGATTAACTATATGAAGAGTTTAAAAGATAGTATAGAATAAAGTCCTGATGTAGGAAGTGGAGTTATATGTTAATGGTTAGTGTTTAACCACTTCCTTACTCAGGCATTAAAAGACATGATAATAAAAATTATAAAAAATGAAAAAAGTAGAAAATGTAAGTAATGAAATGAGTGATAATAATTATACAAAGTTTGTATTAATGCTCGTAGCATCGTTCGTGGCAATGTACATAACTATGTACTTGAATACATATGCTATAGACCATGTATATTTTAGCCTTACAAGATTTTATATGAGCTGTTTAGGTATTTCGACAATGGCAATTATAATGTTTGTGGCAATGCGCAATATGTATAAAAGTAAAAAAAAGAATATAGCGATAGTTGCAGGTAGTGTTTTGCTGTTTGTAAGCGCATTAGGATTGGTACGAACACAGGCACCTATCGTAGGCGATATTTTATGGATGAAAGCAATGATTCCGCATCATTCAATTGCCATTTTAACAAGTGAACGAGCAGATATACAAGATCCTGAAGTAAAAAAATTGGCTAACGATATTATCAAAGCTCAGAAACGGGAAATTGAAGAAATGAAGGCGATGATTCAACGTCTCGAAAACAAAAAATAATTTTTAGTATGAAAAAGAACATCCTTTACTTAGGAATTGCAGTAATCTTAGGGCTACTGTGTGGTTATTTGATATTCGGCAATAATTCAGATTCTACCAATGCAGAAGTGACAAATGAACATAACCATTCGGAGGTTTCAACTAATGAAATGTGGACGTGCTCTATGCATCCACAGATTATGTTGCCAGAGTTTGGTAATTGCCCTATTTGTGGAATGGATTTGATTCCTGCTGATGTTGGTGGGGAAGTTCTTGCTGTAAATGAAATTAAAATGACTGCAAATGCAATGGCATTAGCAAATATTGAAACTACCATTGTAGGAAATCTTGCAGACGGTGATACTAATAAGATAATTTCACTTTCAGGAAAGATTGCGGTAAACAAAGAGACCAATGCTGTCCAAGCAAGCTATTTTGATGGTCGTTTAGAGCGTTTGAATGTCAACTACGAGGGTCAAAAAGTAAAGCGAGGTCAATTATTGGCAACAATTTACGCACCTAACCTTGTTGCGGCACAACAAGAACTTCTTACTACAGCATCATTAAAAGAGTCTCAACCAGCATTGTATAATGCGGTTAGAAATAAATTGAAACTTTGGAAGCTTTCAGAGAGTCAAATAAACGCTATAGAATCTTCTGGAAAAGTTCGCGATAATTTTTCCATTTACGCTACAGTTTCAGGAACGGTCTCAGAGTTAATGGCAAAAGAGGGGGACTATGTAAAGCAGGGTCAACCAATTTTAGAAGTAACCAATTTAAATTCTGTTTGGGCGGAGTTTGATGCTTACGAAAATCAAATTTCTAATTTTAAAGTTGGGCAGAAAATCAAGGTGTTAACTAACGCCTATGCTAAAGAATTTGAAGCAACAATATCTTTTGTTGACCCTATGTTGAACAATGCAAAACGTACAGTAATAGTAAGGGCTATTCTTAAAAATCAAGAAAACCTGTTCAAACCAGGAATGTTTGTAACTGGTAAACTTACTAGAGAAGTTGACGTAAATGATGAAATGATTAACGTCCCTGCAAGTGCCGTGATGTGGACAGGGGAAAGATCATTGGTTTATGTAAAAACAAATTCAAGCGAGCCAGTCTTTGAAATGCGAGAAGTAACTATTGATAATCGAAGTGGTGAAAATTTTACGATTTCAAAAGGTTTGCAAAATGGCGAGGAGATTGTTACTAATGGTACGTTTACCATGGATGCTGCAGCACAATTGCAGGGTAAAAAATCCATGATGAATAAAACGGGAGGCAAGACAATGACTGGTCATGAACATCACATGGGTATGGAATCGACAAATGATGAAATGGAATCATCTCATATTATGAAGATGGAATTGCCAGAAACTTTTCAAAATAATTTTTCAAAATCATTAAATGAATATTTGAAAATGAAAGATGCCTTTGTGGCTGGTAATGCTACGCAGGTTGCATCATTAGCAAAAGTGGCAAGTTCCAAATTCAAGACATTGTTAGTGAAAGACTTAGGGGAAATGGAGCAAGTACATTTACAAAAGAGTATAGAAATGTTCAATGCTATTGGCAATAGTCTGGACCTAGATGAACAACGAACTCATTTAGTGATTTTAAATGAGAACGTAGTTGCTATTGCTATGAACCTTCAATCGTCTTCAGAAACGCTATATGTTCAAGAGTGCCCAATGGCTAATGAAAATAAAGGTGCTAAATGGCTAAGTACGGAAAAAGAAATTAGGAACCCATATTATGATAGTGGTATGTTGACCTGTGGTAGTGTTGTAAAGGTTATTCAATAGTCCGTTGGAATTAATCAGGAGCTTAAATAAAAAAACTAATTAAAGAATCTATAGGGGCAATTTTGGTTCAATTACAACGTCAGAAAGCTGAAGCATTAATAAGAAAGGGAATTAGTTTCAATGTTAAAAACGAACTGAAATTAAGTGATCGTTTAATGCGTGCTGCCCTTTTAAAAAACGTTGAAAAAAAGAAGGATTTCAATGTTCTTGCTGAATACCATGAAAATTTCTGGAAGGAAACAGGTAGGAAATATTTTTTGGAGAAGGAGAATATATTACAAGATTTTTTCTTACCAAAATGCTTACCTGTATTTGAGAAGCTTCAAAATTTATTAAATGATAAATCTCAAAATTTTCATACTATTGTGGAGATTGGAACAGGTACTGGAGATGTTCTTAATTACTTGAGTACCGAATTTCCGCAAATCGATAGATTCGTAGGAATTGATTTGAGTGTTGAGCAAATTGATTTCAACAAGAAAAAATATGAACAAAATATTAAAACGGAATTTGTGGTTACAGATGGTTTTGATTGGGCAAAATAAAATGGAACTAGTAATATGATTTTCTTTACTTCAGGTGGTGTACTTGAATATTTTACAGAGCAACGATTACAGGCATTTTTTTCTTATTTAAACAAATTAGGATCGACAATTTTTATTGCTATAGAACCTATTGGAAATAATATTGATTTTACTAAGAACCCCAGTTCTCAGCCTTATGGTGTAGAGAGATCATTTTCGCATGATCATGCTAGACTTTTTAAAAACGCTGGATTTAATTTATGGCACCAATCTAAAGTAGAAGGTTATCAAAACGAAGCTTATTTTGGAGTTTTTCGAGCTGAAAATAAGTAATTTTTATTAGGCGATTATACTGGAGTATTTAATAAAAAAGAATCAAACGAGAATTAGAAATTTATTGATAAAAACAAAAATGATCAATTTTTTGAAAAATTACGAAATATGGGTGTTTTTAGTGCTTGCTCCAATGCTAAATTTTGTTATAACTTAAGCTAAGAGCAAAGGTATAATAGATTTTTTCCCTTAAAGGTAATGAAGGTATAAAGAATTTATTTAGACCTATGCTAGTTTGGAAAATTCATCCAAAGTGGTATTTATTTAGTTTACTGTTCGCATTTACAATAGGTTTAATGACATTATCAGTTAAAGCCTTGTATCATGGGGATATGTCTTTTCTCTCCTTTGATGTATATATCCCAACCTTAAAATTTACGCTGTTCTTATTGTCATGGGCATTTCTGGGTGAAGTTGTATGGATTGGGTATGCATTTCGTGAACTATCAAAAATTACTAAACCGTTTTATGCAACTCAAATTATCGGTTTTGTATGGTCTTTATGGTGGCTTCCGTTGGTTTATATAAATGTTGGTGTAATTGAAGACCTTCCCGTATGACCATTGTTTTTAAACATGATGGGAGCTGTTGGTATGTGTGCTATCGTATATTCAAAAACCAAGAGTGGAATATGTGTGTTAGTAATACAGTCGATGTTAAATATGTCTCTTGTTTTGTTGCCGATTTTACCAGATGCGGGTGACTATACCTATACCATATTTGCGGTTCTATACTTTCTAATAATGTTGGTCTTTATGTACTTTATGCCACCGAAGTTAAATTTCGAATCATCGAATAAATTAAAACACGTTTAAGAAGCAAATTACCTATATAAATATTATCTAGACAGGTAATTTGTCAGCATTTGTTTTTTGCTTCTTTTTTAATTTAGCGTTAGCATTTAATTGCTTCATAATACTATTGGCTAAAAATTTCGCCAAATTTACTGGAACAGCGTTACCAATCATTTTATAGCCGGCAGCTACTTTCTTGTAATGAAAAACAAAATCATTAGGAAAGGTTTGTATTCTTCCACATTCTCTAACACTTAGCCTTCTGTAAAGGTGTTCTTTACCAGGAACAAAGACACGCACGTCTTTCTCTATAAGCTTCATTTTAGGAGCCTGTGGGTGTATTGGTGCATGTCTTCCACCTGCTTGTATAGTAAAAGATTGCTCATCCCAATTACGAACACGATTTCTGGACATGTACATGGTAGAGAATCCACCAATCATATACTCATGATTTGGAACAGGGCATTTATTACCATTCGTATTATTAAACTCCAAAGCAGGTAAAGCTTTTTTTTGTAAATCTGCTATTGCAGTTTCAAGTGTTATTTTAGGAAAGGTCTCTGTTGGGAATTCATATTTAAAGTTTAAATCTTTTCTGATTCCAATAAAGAAAATCCGCTTTCTGTCTTGTGGTACATTATAATCAGATGCATTTAGCATTTGAAAGGAAAGGTCATATCCTATACCTGCATTTTTTAAAAGATTTTTAATGCCATCAAGTGCTGTGCTATGTTTATTGATAAGCATGCCACTCACGTTTTCTGCTAAAAAAAACTTTGGTTGCTTTGCTTCCAATATTCTAATAAAATCATAGAACAATTGGCCTCTTTTATCTTGAATACCTCTTGCCGCACCAGCTGCACTCCAACTTTGGCAAGGTGGACCTCCAATTATACCATCACAATCTGGTACTTCATCTGCGGGGATATCTACAATACTTCTTTTGTCGAATTTAGTATTGGGATGATTTTTTTCATAAGTCTCCCAAATATCTTTGTCATACTCATTTGCCCAGATTACATTAAAGCCAGCTTGTTCAAAACCAAGATCTAGTCCGCCTGCTCCAGCAAAAAATGACACTACTTTCATTCTGTTATTCTTTTAACTTAAGTCTTTTATGAAGACTCGTGTAAGTGATTTAATCAATTATATAATCGGCTTATAAGACTTGAAAATTATCTTTTGGCAATGCTACACTACCGATATGGATACTATATTGACAAAAATACATTTTAGATATTCAAATAGCTTTTATCGAATACTAAAATTATAGTTTAGAGGTTGAAAATGGGACTTTATAATCACCTATTTTATCTGTATGGTTTCTTTTTTTCTTTTGATGTCTTCTATGTTCTTTTCGAATGCTTTTACCGTATTAATGTCTTCAATAACTACATGCATACCAACTTCACAATGAATTCCCTCATAACTGATATCGGGCATGTTTTTAAATTTAGGAATATTTACATTATCGAGAAAAATGAATTGGGTGGGGGTAAAATTATAAGAGCAGTAGATAAGTAAATTGTCTATGATTATAAATTTAGAATGTAAACTTTCATTAACGAAATATTGAATATTCTTGGTTTTCGTAAGCTCGCCATAAAATATTTGGAATTTACTAGTATTGGTGGGTTTTCTAAATTTGATATCCTTAAATTTTTCCTTATCCTCGGTTAAAGGCGCAAATGTTTGTGATAGAAAAGTTACGCTTACCCCAGTATTTGCCATATTAATTACGGTGCCTAAAATACCTTGTCGTGTTTCATTTTCTTTAATTACGGAATGATGTTTAGCATTAAATTGATAATTAAATGCAGCCAAGTGTTGTGCGCAAATGATAATTCTTTCTTTAGCTGATAAAATGTATTTTGCTAATGTAGCATCTAAAATGTTGGCAGAATTATAATAGAACGGGGATGTAATGAATATAGAACTCGATTCTTTGAAATCTATTTTTTCATATGAATTGCAAGAAGTGTTCAATGATTCATTATAATCTTTAATATGGGTAGAATTAGCTAAAAGATGCTTGTAAAAATCTTTAGTAGGTTCTTCATAATTAGGTTCGTCCTCAATACATACCATAGATTCGTGTTTAACCAAATCTCTAACAGCTAAATTAGAGGAACTTAACAGCAGTATAAATCCGTCTTTCTTTTTTATGTAAGCAGATTTTATGTGTAATGAATACGGTAAGGAACCCCTTGAAAATTTATTGATATATGCACTGCGTACATATAAATGAGAGAAAAAATATACATTAAAATTAGGATGTATTTTTGAGTGGTACGCCTCACTAAATATTTTTCGAGCCAAAGAATATTTAGTGAAACTATCATTACTTTTCTTACCTGTTTCTAAATTTTCTAATGGTTGAGGCTTGGTATTATCATAACCTTCTAAAGGAATTGTAATTACATTTACTTTGATTCCACTTTCCGAAATATTTTTTAGGTATTTATGTAAAAGGCTGTTGTTGTAGAGATACCATGATATATTAATTTCTTCGATATCATTTTTTTGCTGTTCAATAGTTTCAATAAGTTTTTGAAGCAATAATGGAGAGCCACCTTGATCATAAAAATCGAATTTATTCTTATAATTTTCAGGGGAATCAAAAAATGATTTAAAAGGCATATAAGTATGTTGTTCTTTTAATAATCGGGCAGCTATTTAGTTCTCTATTTAAAGATGGGGGTTACTTAAGTTGAAACAAAAGGTTGAGTTCTAAAGATAAGTATCTAATTAGTTTTTAATGATTTATCTCAACTTAAATCTTTTAGGACACTATCTTTTGTCTTTGTTTTTAGAATGGCATCTATAATTTAGATGCCTCTTTTGGCCAATATTTAATCATCGCTTTTAGCTTATTTTGAACTAGTTAAATTCTTTGAAAATATAATATTTGTGTATCTAATTTAGTATTACTTTTCCGCCTTCAAATTTTAGGGTAATTAACTGTTTTTAGAGGTTAATTACCCTTCGTTTTAGATTGATTTGATAAGTATAATGGAGCAATATGTAATTTATTTAGGTTTTCTTGTTGCAGCTTATGCTGTAATAGCAAATGATGTTATTCAAACATTAGGAACGTTTATGACTTCAAATGCAGGAGTTAAGTGGTGGTTGCTATGGGGTTTTGCAGGAACTATTTTGACGGTTACCTTAGTTTATGGCTGGTATATTAATGGCGGAGATGTTTCTTACGGTAGACTCTCAAATATACCTATGCCAGATCCTTTGCCTTGGTGGTATTTATTGGCTCCAATTTCTTTAATGGTCATAACCCGTTTTGGAATACCTGCAAGTACGACATTTATGATTTTAAGTGTTTTTTCTTCAAGTCAATTGATAGAGAAAATGATTTTAAAATCTGTTTTCGGCTATTCTTTAGCATTTGTTTCGGCCTTCGTATTGTATTTGTTTCTGACTAAGAAGTTTGAATCCCCTGCATCTATTCGATTAATGGACAAGAAAAAACAAAGACCCTATTGGTTAGTGGCTCAATGGTTTTCAACAGGGTTTTTATGGTCTCAATGGTTGATACAAGATTTTGCTAATATTTTTGTTTTTCTACCTAGGCAATTATCGCTGTATGAGTTGGTGTTCTCTTTAGGTATTATTCTGCTTATTATGGCGTATATATTTAATTCTAAAGGAGGAAAAATTCAAAATATTGTTAATCAAAAATCAAATACACAGCATATTCGTTCTGCAACTATAATAGATGCTTGTTATGGACTGTTATTATACTTTTTCACTACAATGAGCACAATACCCATGAGCACTACTTGGGCATTTATTGGGATTTTGGCAGGTAGAGAAATAGCCATAAGCTATCGCTTAAAAAAAGGGCAATTAAAAAAGACTTACCGTATGTTGGTAAATGATTTTGCCAAGGTTAACATGGGTCTTTTCGTCAGTATTTTAATAGCTTATCTAATTCAGTTTCTTAAAGGTTGATTAATTTTCTATCTCAAAATCATGCCTAATAGCAATTCTAATAGGTTACAATAAGTCATTTTTTTTAATGATTTATAAACGGATTTGCATCAACTCAGGTTATAAATATCTTTAGAATTTTTTGTTTGATATTGACGATATGCTAAAAGAATATCGAAAAATCACCTTGAATACTGCTTTAATTTTAAACTGGTTGGCATGCCTTAAAAGGTTGTGTTTCATAGACTTTATTTCTGCTGATAGTATTAAGTGGAAAGCTTGGTGATGCTAATATCTTCTGTATTATAAGATTGTTATTTATTGAATTAATCTATGTATATGTGGAAAGGTTTTAAGATTCTTCCTTTGATTTGATGTTAAATTGGCTCCGTTTAATAAATAATTTGGTTGAGGTATTAAAATAATATTTATATTCGTTAACGTTAACGAAGATGTTATAATTCATAATAATGTTAAATAATTATCATATTAATAAATTTTATTGAAATTAATTCTAAATGAGGAAGTGTAAAATATTATTGGTTTTTGTTGTCTTTGGGTTAACTGCAACTATTTCTGCTCAAGATAATTGGGAAGTTTTATTTAATGGAAAGGATTTGAAAAATTTTAACCAATTAAATGGGAATGCCAAATATGAAATAAAGAATAATGAATTAATAGGTACTTCAAAATTAAATACGCCTAATAGTTTTATGGCGACCAAGAAAAAGTATGGCGACTTTATTCTTGAGTTTGAGGTCTTTGTTGAGAATGGACTAAATTCTGGAGTACAATTTAGAAGTATTAGTTCGCCTTCTATTATGAAAGGCAGAGTTCATGGTTACCAATGTGAAATTGAAACGAGTTCAAGAAAGTGGTCTGGCGGAATATATGATGAGGCAAGAAACGGTTGGCTTTATCCATTAAGCAGAAATAATAAGGGTCAAAATGCTTTTGTACCTGGTCAGTGGAATCATTATCGTATAGAAGCCATAGGGTCAATTATTCGAACTTGGGTTAATAATGTACAATGTGCGAATCTGATTGATGAAACTACAGCAGAAGGTTTTATAGCCTTTCAAGTACATGGTATAGGAGATAAAAGCTTAGAGGGAAAAACCGTGCGATGGCGAAATATTAATATCCAAACGATAGACTTGAAAGAATCTATGAAACCTGTGGATGTTGATGTGCCTGAAATAAGTTATTTGGACAATCAATTGACTGTTAATGAACAAAGAACTGGATGGCGTTTTCTTTGGGATGGAAAAAGTACTAAAGGTTGGCGTGGTGCAAAGCAGGATAATTTTCCTTCCAAAGGTTGGGAAATGAAAGATGGGGTGCTTACCGTATTATCCTCCGGAGGTGAGGAATCTAATAATGGCGGGGATATTGTAACCACAGATTCATTTAGTGATTTTGAACTTAGCATAGATTTTAAAATTACTGAAGGTGCCAATAGTGGAGTCAAATATTTTGTGGATTCTGAACTAAATAAAGGTAAAGGTTCTGCCATTGGATTAGAGTTTCAGGTTTTGGACGATGAAAAACACCCTGACGCTAAAAAGGGTAAAAATGGTAACAGAACTGTAGGATCTTTATATGATTTAATTAGAGCAGAAAGTACCAGTAGTTCACGCGGCAAGAATTTTAAGGGGGTTGGTGATTGGAACAACGCCCGCATTGTAGTAAAGGGAGGTAAAGTGGAGCATTGGCTCAATCAAGTAAAAGTAGTTGAATTTGATAGATTCAGTCAAATGTTTAAGGCTTTGGTAGAGAAAAGTAAATATGAAAACTGGGAAAATTTTGGTCGCTTACCGCAGGGCTTGATTCTTTTACAGGATCATGGTGATGAGGTATCATTTAAGAATATTAAGATAAGAGAATTTTAAATTATAAATCATGGAAAATAAAAGACGAAATTTTATTAAGAAAACGTCTCTGGCAGCAGGAGGAATTTTTTTAGGTGCTAATGCAATGAGTGCTAGTAGTTATAGAAAAATAATTGGGTCAAACGACCGAGTTAGAGTTGGTGTTGTAGGTTTTTCAAATAGAGTTAAAGGAGCATTGATACCAGCTTTTAATGGTCATAGTAAAGCACAAAATTTTGAAATTGTAGGTGTTTCGGATATATGGAATAGACGTAGAGATGAGGGCTCTGCTTTTATAAAAGAAGTAACGGGTAATAAAATAAAACAGTGGCGTAACAATGAGGAAATGTACGCTGATAATAAGATTGATGCTGCTATTATTTCTACTGCAGATTTTCAGCATGCACTACATACAGTACAAGCTGCCAATGCTAAAAAAGATGTGTATTGTGAAAAACCATTTGCTGAAACAATGGCAGATGCGCGAATTGGTATGAAAGCTGTTAAGGAATCTGGTATTGTTTTTCAAATAGGTTCACAAAGAAGAAGTGGGAACAATTACCACGCGGCCAACGATTATATAAAGTCTGGTAAATTTGGGGATATTGTAATGGTAGAAATGACCTGGAATGTAAACCAACCAGGTAGATGGCGATTACCAAAACTTACAAGTGAAATTAGAGAATCTGATACAGATTGGAAACGGTATCAAATGAATAGACCGGAAGCAGCTTGGGATCCAAGAAAATATTTAGAGTATAGACTATTCTGGCCGTATTCTTCAGGTATACCAGGACAATGGATGTCGCATCAAATTGATACTGTACATTGGTTTTCTGGATTGAACCACCCAAGAAGTGTTGCCGCAAATGGAGGCATCTATTTATGGAAAGATGGACGTAGAAACTTTGATACTATGTCAGCCGTTTTTGATTATGGTCCAGCTGATGATTTAAGTTCTGGTTTTCAAGTAACCTATTCATCTAGATTTACTAATTCTGCAGGAGGTACTAAAGAAATATATTATTCTAACGGTGGAGAGTTGAATCTTGATACTAACAAGGTGAGTGATAATGGTGGGTTAGATGAAAGACATGCTAGTGGAATGGGTATGAAACCAAATAAGTTGGAAGGTTTTAACTTAAGTGATAATGCACCTAAGGTTGTAACTTCAGCAAATACAGGTGCAGATGATATGACCTCAATGCATATGTTAAATTGGATGGAGTGTGTTCGTAGTCGTAAAACAACAAATGGACCTATAGAAGCGGGTTATAACCATTCTATTGCAAATATTATGACAACGGCCGCCCTAAGAACTGGTTTAAAAGCAACTTTTGATGAGAAGACTCAAAATGTTTTGGCAGGCGGACAAGTTTTTCAATATTAAAAATAACTTGATATGTTTAAAATAAAATATGCTTTCTTTCTAATTGTTACAATTCTTTTTATGTCATGTAAAGAGAAGAAAGAGACCGTTGTGGACGGTAATTCTTCAGATATAAATGGTGTTGAAAATCCAGAAATTACTTTTAGTCATGATGAAGAGAATAAAAAAATTGAGGTTAGAATAAATGGCAAATTATTTACTAATTACGTTTATGATGGTCAAACCCCAAAACCAATTTTATATCCTATTGTTACAAAAAGTGGAAAAACAGTTACCAGAGGATTCCCTTTTGAATCTCGGCCGAGTGAACGTGTAGATCATCCACATCATGCCGGACTTTGGTTTAATTATGGTGATGTGAACGGATTGGATTTTTGGAATAATTCCTATGCAATACCAGATGATGAAAAACAAAAATACGGTAGTATTATTCATGAAGAATTAATAAGCATGGATGAAGATAAAGGTTCCATTACAGTAAAAGCCGTTTGGCAATCTCCTACTAAGGTCGATTTATTGGAAGAAACTACACAATTTGTTTTTTCAGAAGTAGATAATACTCGAATTATTGATAGAATAACTACTCTAAAAGCGTTAGAAAAAGTTGCTTTCAATGATAATAAAGAAGGTATGTTGGGTATTAGAGTTGCACGTGAATTAGAAATGCCTTCTGATAAACCTGCTGAATTTACTGATGCTGAAGGAAATGTAACTGAAGTTAAGGTTTTAAATAACGAAGGGGTTCATGGTAATTATTTTGCTAGTGGTGGTTTAACAGGTGATGATGTGTGGGGTACAAGAAACGAATGGGTAAAGCTTGAAAGTGATATAAAAGGAGAACCTGTTTCCGTAACTATTATTGATAATAAAAATAATGTAGGCTTCCCTACCTATTGGCATGCTCGAGGTTATGGTCTATTTGCGGCTAATACTTTAGGTCAAGCTGCTTTTTCTGAAGAAAAAGAGGCTCTAAATTTTAAATTGAAAGAAGGAGAATCAACCACTTTTAAATATCGAATTCTTATTCATAATGGTACAATACTTAAAAAGGAAGAAATAGCTAAATCGTTTAATGAATTTAATCAACTGTAATATGAAAAATGTTCTTGTTCTTCTATTTTTTATCAGTTCATTAGTATCTTTTGGTCAATTTAATGATGATACACAATGGAATACGATTTTTGATGGAAATGGTTTAGAAGAATGGGAAATACCTAAAAATAATGTATGGTGGTCTATAGAAGAGGACGTGCTTTGGGCAAAAAGTGATCCAGAAAAAATTGGTTCCATATTGTGGACAAAACAGAAATACAGAGATTTTGTAGTTCAATTAGATTTTAAGTATGGTGACGGTATTGTTGATACCGGTATTTTTATGCGTGGTGAGGACAGTAAGAATGTACAAGTGCAGATTGGGGAATCTGGCTCTTTGAAAAGAGATATGACCGCATCTCCATATATACCTTCTTTAGGATACCCTAAAGAAGCAGAGGGAATTAAAGATTTATTAAAATTAAATGATTGGAATACTATAAAAGCAAGGGCTATAGGTGATACATATACCGTTTGGTTAAATGGAGAAAAAGTGATGACTTACCAACTTGAAAATGCAAACCTTACTGGACCTATTGGTATTCAATTACATCCTAGTAAAGAAATGACTGTACAGTTCAAAAACATAATTGTTGCTGAGTTGTAATATAGATTTTCCCATTATAATTTTAATGGGTTAATATAGAATAGTACCTTATCGCTGAAAATTTAATCTTCTAGAATTGAGTATAGGTATAAAGCAAATCGCTAAGTTAGCCAATGTCTCTATTGGTACCGTTGACCGTGTTTTACATAAACGCGGGGGGGTTTCGAAGGAAACAGAAGATAAGATATTGAAGATTATAGCTAAAAATGGCTATCAAAGAAATACAATGGCGAGTAGATTAAAACTAGCCTCTGTAAAGAAAATTAAGTTTGCCATTCTTCTACCAGAAGCTACTTCTAATTCTAATTATTGGGATTTGCCAAAGAAGGGAATTTCTAAAGCACTGAAAGAGTTAAAGGAATTCGGTGTGAAAGCAGATTATTACAAGTTTTCTGGTTCCTCATCTGCCTCATTTCAAAAAAATTATGAACTTATTTTTTTAAAAAATTATGATGCCATCGTTACGGTTCCTTTTTTTGAAAAGGAATGTAATAGATTATTAGAAATTACCAAGAAAAGAAATATCCAAGTTGTTTTCTTGGATACCGAAATACAATTACAATATTCTACGAATTTCATTCGTCAGAATTCTCACAAGGCCGGTATGGTGGCTGGGAGACTACTGTATGGGTTAGTGGGTGATCAAGGAATATATTTCATTGTAAATACAGTTAATGATAAAGGTATTCAAGTAAATAATAAACAGCGAGAAGACGGGTTTAGATCATTCTTTAAATCAATCGGTAAAAACGTGGCTATTAAAACTATTAACCATCCTTTAAATGATGTTTTAAAGATGACTGAAGAGATGGAATCTTGGTTTAAAGGCGATAGTTCAAAAGGTATTTTTGTTACCAACTCAAGAGCTCATTTGATCCCAAAAATTCTTTCAATTTATGCAATCAGCAATACTTTTTTATTAGGTTTTGATTTGAACAAAAAGAATTTGGAATACTTGAAGAATGGTCAAATTAATTTTTTAATTAATCAACAACCTAAATATCAGGGCTACGTTTCTATTAAAAATCTTTTTAACTCCTTAACAAAACAAGATGATTCTGAACTTAATCTTGATATTCCTGTTGAGATTATAGTCAAAGAGCACTTTGCTACACCATAAATTTTAATGAAAAAATCCTCCCATTTTTAAAATAATGGGAGGATCAAACTAAAATTAAAACTAACTCAATTAAAATTGTTTATTGAGGATAACCGGGGTTTTGTGGGTATCCACCTAATGCTCTATCTATTTGATTTTGTGGTATAGGTCGTATCGCATGATAGTCTTGAATATTTGGTGAGGCTTCTGGGTTATATAATCTAGTACGTTCTATTAGCTTTCCAGTTCTGGCTAAATCTAGCCAACGATGACCTTCACCTGCTAACTCTCTAGCTCTTTCATCAAGTAGGAAATCTAAATCAACATCTGATGCAGAAATTTGAGACGCTGCCTCTTGACTAGGTATAGCCGCTCTCAATCTTATCCTATTTATATCGTCTGCTGCCCCTGATGGATTATTCTGTTTAAGCTTTGCCTCTGCTCTTAATAACCAAGCGTCAGCCAATCGCATTAAAATAAAATCTCGTTGTCCATTTGCTTTTTGTCTATCAGGTCTTGTTGCATCGATCCACTTGTTCATAGAAGGATAAACTCTTTCGGTATATTCTTCATTAGTAAATACCAAATAAGGGACATTGTCTTGTCTTATTTGTGGCCAGTCAATATCTTTTCCAGGACCAGGTATGTAAATTGCTGTGTCTCCTATGGTAATGGCAGCTCTTGCAGGTTCGTTACCTACAGCATCAGTAGGGGGCTCGTTCTTATTTGCAAACCAAACATGTTTAAATGAAGATTCGTATCTGCTATCGGTATTTCTGTCCCATAAAGTCAGCATAAAATCAGTTGGGCGATGTCTTTTCCAAGGTCTACCATTGGCAATATCTCTTGTCATACCCCTAAGCACGTCATATTCGTGTAAGAAGTATAAATGCCAGCGATTCCCCAAAGGGTCCACATCACTATCCACCTGCGATTTAGAATTAGGAACTACGAAAACCATTTCACTATTTTGTTGGTTTTCAATATCCCATAAATCTGCAAAATTTGGTAATAATGTAAAACCATAATCATTAATTACATTACTGAATAGGTTTTCTGCTTTTGATGCATCTGACGTTTCTGAGAAATCTTTGTAACTACGTGTTAACAATACTTTCCCTAGTAAAAATTCTGCGGCTGGTTTGGTTGCTCTGCCATAGTCAGATTGCTCAATAGGTAAATTTGCAATAGCAAATTCCAAGTCAGGGATTATTGCTTGACTATATATATCTGACTGTGGTGTTTTATTTGCTTCAATTTCTACACCTTCAGTTTCTTCAAGGCTCAAATGTGCATCGCCAAAAGTAGTAATCACATTAAAATAAAAGAAAGCTCTTAGAAAGCGTACTTCGGCTACTCGCAGGTTCTTTTGAGCTTCATCCATTTCTACATCAACAGAACGGTTGATTATCCCATTCGCTTGGTTGATACCTTTATACCAATTATCCCAAGAATCAGTAATATAGTTCTCCTCACCATTGAGACCACCATCGTAAAGATTGAATACTTTGTGTCCTCCATCAGAACCATTTGTCCAGATATCGGTACCAAAAGTTGTCATAGCAGCCGAAATTTCTTGACCATAAAATGGCTTAAATGTTGCGTATGTAGCTCTTACACCATCTTCCAAGCCTGCTTCAGTGGTGTAGTAGGAGGCCGCAGATACATCAGTGACCAACTCCTCTTCAATAAATTTATCACATGACTTTGTAAAAAAAGCCAGCGCTAAAACTAAAATTATATAAATTTTTCTGTTCATAATATTTAAATTATTCGATTTAAACTAACAATTGTTTTTTGACCTAAAATGTAGCGTTTATTGATAAAGAAAACTGTTTTGTACTTGGAACCACACTACTACCCAAGCTAAGATCTTCCTCTTCTGAAATTTCAGGATCGAATGTTGGAAAATTATCCCAAAAGATAAGATTCTGACCAGAGATTGAAAATCGTAATTTTTCCATTCCTAACTTGCTTGTTATCGATTCTGGAAGATTATATCCTAATGATACATTTCTAAGTTTTACAAAACTACCGTCAAAATATGTAAGTGTAGATCCATTTCTTGGGCTTTCTTGATTCTCGTTCGGTCTTGGATTGGCGTTTGTTGGATTGTCGATTGTCCAATAATCAACGTTTAAGTTGTTATACCTTCCGAAAAGTGAATTATTACTAGCATTAAATTGTGACTGAATAGTTTGTCCTTGTCTGAAAACAAAGAAAATACCTAGGTCTATTCCTTTATAGGAAAACTTACTATTTAGACCTCCATAAAAATCAGGAACTCCATCGCCTAGAATTTTACGATCTTCAGGGGTTATTATCCCATCACCATCAAGATCGTTCAATTTAATTTCCCCAGGCACTTTATTATCAGCAGCTAAAGCAGCAGCTTCTTCGTTAGCTTGCCAAATACCAATTTTCTCATAATCATAGAAAACTTGAATAGGCTGACCGATAAACCAACCGTTACCAACGTCATCTAAAGCATTGCCATTACTATCCGTCAGGGCTAATTCTGTAATTTCTTCTTTGTAGGTAGAAATATTTAAATCTACATCCCAATTGAAACCATCACCATCATTATCAATAATACCTGTACTTACTGTAAATTCGAAGCCTGTAGTCCTAGTAGCCCCAACGTTCTGTAATACACTTTCATATCCTGAGGTAGATGGTAAACTTCTTGCAAGTAATAAATCCACAGTATTGGTTCTGAAATAATCAAAAGAACCTACCACGCGATTATTTAGAAATCCATAATCTAAACCTATGTCTAGGGTTTTAGATACTTCCCAAGTCAAATCATCATTTGGTATTTCGTTAAGTCCGAAACCAAGTGCTGGAGACTCACCAAACGCATAGACTGTGCTACCTAACCTACCAGCTGTTTGATACGGGTTAACCGAAGTGTTCCCGACTTGACCATAAGAAGCTCTTAGCTTTAATTCATTTATACTGGTGTCTGCTAAAAATTCTTCTTGGTCTATTCTCCAACCAGCAGAAACGCCAGGGAAGTACTTCCATTGGTTCCCTGGAGCTAACCTTGAAGAGCCATCTGCTCTTAATGAGGCTTGAAATAAATATTTACCATCAAAATCATAATTTACCCTACCCATAAAGGAAGCTAATGCCCATTCTGTTAATCCTGAAGTAAGTACCCCACCTTGGGTAGCAGAGCCTAAATTGTAAAAAGACTGAGATTCATATGGAATACCGGTTACATTTCCTTCATTTCTTTCTATTCTAGATTTTTGGATACTTTGAAGTAAGGTAACTTTAATATTTTGTCGATCGGTTAATGCTTTATTATAAGTTAATAAATTCTCAAGGGTATATCCAAAATCAGTCACATTTTCTATACCCGCTCTACCTGGTCCACCTCGATTTGTATTTGTTAAGCTACCAGCGAAAGTACCTCTTCTTCCAATTCTAATATCAGGACCAAACGTGGATGTCCATTTTATACCCTGCGCAATATTAATATCTAAATACATTGGTGCGAATATTCTAGTTTGTTGACGTTCGTCAATGTATGCACCTTCTACTAATTCACTTAAAGGGTTGGTTCTTATACCATCATTAGTGGGTAAGAACTTTAAATTTCCATTCTCGTCATATGGTATACCTAATGGGTTATTTGCTAATGCTTCACCCATTGTTGCGTTAGAACCATAATTTTGCTCTGTTTTAGATACTAAAAAAGAGGCTCCTACTTTAAAGATGTCATTGATTTTGTGATCCACCGCTAATCGACCTGAAATTCGTTCAAAATCTTGGTTAGAAATAATACCTTGTTCTTTAAAATATCCTATCGAAGAACTAAAGGTTGTGTTTTCTGATCCACCACTTATACCAAGTTGATGATTGGTCTGATAACCATTACCAACTACTTCATCTAACCAATTGGTCGACCTCCCTTGTTCAAGGGACTCAAGCTCAATGGGATCTAAGAATACATCGGTTTCTGCGGGAATCGCTCCGTTCCATCCGTCACGTCTCGACTCTCTTTTTAAATTTGCAAATTGTTCTCCATTCATCATATCCACCAAGCGAGTGGCAGAAGTTATTCCATAGCGACTGCTATACGTTATTTTAGTCTTACCAACCCTACCTCTATTTGTAGAAACTAAAATTACACCGTTGGCACCTCTTGATCCATATACAGCAGTTGCTGCAGCATCTTTTAATACTTGCATTGATGCAATATCATCAGGGTTAATGTCTGCCATAGATGCAGGGCCATCAATTAATGGAATACCATCCACTACATAAAGAGGATCGTTCGATGCGCTAATAGAACGTCTACCACGTATTCTTACTGTCGGATTTTGACCTGGTCTACCTCCGGTAGATTGAACATCTACACCTGCAATTTGCCCTTTAATAGCATCAATAGTACTTGATACTTGAACAATGCTTAGTTGTTCTGCAGTAACAGTTTCGATAGCACCTGTAACTTCACCCTTTTTTTGTGTACCATAACCGACCAAAACTACTTCATCTAACATGGAGGCATCTGGGTTTAGTTTTATGTTAATGGTGGTTTTACCATCAACTAACACTTCATTTTTAGCATAACCAACATAGCTGAATATAAGCGTGCTATTATAAGGGGCATTAATGCTGTAATTGCCATCAAAATCGGCAACAGCACCTGTAGTTGTTCCTTTCACTACAACACTAGCGCCAGGCAAAGGCACTTCATTCTCATCTAAAATGGTACCGGTTACGGTTACTTGAAATTTTTCGGCTAATTTTATTTTTTTCAGGGAATTCCCTAAAATAGGTGAGACAATTAAAATTCCTAATACTATGGATAGTAGTAGATTTTTTTTCGTTGAACTATATTTTATTGAGGGTTTTTTTTTCATTGGTGCAGTTTAATTAGGTTGTTTGATTGTTTGAAGTATTATGTCTTATTTACCTAAGATTATTAGAGGATTTAGGGCTGAGTAAATCTTAGGATGTTGAATGATTTTATCGATTAAATTTTCATAGGCTATCGTTTAGAATAAATGTTATTATTTTTTAATTGATTAAACAAAGAATTTCGTTAACGTACACGAACTTATGTAAATTGAATGATGAAAATAAGTAAAATATGTAACGATGAAACTATTTTATTGTGATTTTATTAAAAAATATACACATTGTTGTTGATCTGTTAATTTGAAAGCACGATAATTGCTTTTTGAATATTGTGGTTAGGGTGTGTTTTTACTAAGGGAATTAAAAATTTAGGAGAAGTATATGAATTGAATATGTGATTATTAGATATGTGTTACTTTACACTGATCAATACTGCTTCACAACTTTGAAGGTCTGAGTTTAGTACAATGTTTTCAGATTTTTTACCGTCAGATATTTCAACGGAAACTGTATTTGGCGGAGAATCACCTAAATTATGAGCGTAGAGGAATAAATCGTTAGATTTTGTAGGGTCTAGTTTTATTTTAAATTCTTTTTTCCAGTAAGTTAAATAGTACTTTTTAATCACTTGCACACCATTAAGATATATGGAAACTATATCGCCATCTTGTCTGCCATGATCCCAAATCTTGATAATAATATTCTCGGAATCGAACTCGAATTCTTTAGTGTATGAAATTTTTCTACCGTCAAAACTGTCCCTGATTTCTGTCTTGTTTTCTGCTTTGCTTTCTATTTTATTTTTAGATTGTACTACGGCAGTTTTTACTGAGGCTTTTTGCTTTTTAGATTTCTTTTTAGGAGTAACGGTATTGGTATTTGCCAATTGTTGCTTTTTCTTTCTTTCGTCAGATGCTGCATTTGTAATTGAAAAGAATGGAGTGACTTTTTTAGCAATATTGAACTTGTCATCTGGGAATAGTTCTATGGCAACTACTTGATATCTGTTGCCAGATCCAATGTTTTTTGCCAATTCAATTCCGTCTTCAAAACCATCGTTTTTAAAAGAACCCAGTTCTTGTACCACCATTTCATTTCTTACTAGAAAAAAGCGAATAGATTTACTGGTATCTATTTTAATGGTATTCCATTGCAGGGTTATTTTATCTGGAATGTTCCAAGCTGTATTTTCATTTGGGGAAATGATATCTATGGTAGCAACCTCTTGCGCATACCCAATTGTGGATATAAACAAAAAGGCTGATAAAAATATAAAATGAATTTGACGCATATGCAATGTCTTATCTCAAAGATAGTATTAAACCCTCATTGGTTTAACACCTTTAAAATCTACGAGATATATGCCATTAAACGAAAATTTTAACCCTTTTAATATAACCTCTGCTCGTTTTTTAATTTCAAAAGTTTAAATCAACTTCTTTTCTACAGCAACTTTAATTAAAGAAGCAGCATTAGATACTTCTAATTTCTGCATTAAATTTCGTCTGTGGGTTTCTACGGTTAGCGGACTAATGAAGAGTTCTTCTGCGATAGTGTTGGTAGTTTTACCTTCAGCTATGAGGGTGAGAATGTGCTTTTCTCTACGGGTTAATTTTGGAGCATCCTTAGTATCTTGAGATATAGAATCTGCTAATATTTTTTGAATTTCACTTCCAAAATAGAACCTTCCTTTATGTACTTGGGTAATGGCTTCAATCAGTTCATTACTAGTCGCATTTTTCAAAAGATACCCTTTTACACCATTACGTATCATTTGGTTTAATAGCGCAGAACGGAGCTTTTGGCCCAGGATATTTTAGATAATACTTTTAATAGGGTGGTTTGTTCAAAACCCTATCGTTACAAATTGTGATGGCAGGGTTTTCTTGTATCTAATTTTTTGAATGTTAAATATTGGAAATAATCCTAATAAATGGAAATAATCCATAATTTAGCTATCCCGATTTTTTATAGGGATAGTTATGAGCAAAACAATACTACATATAGATTTAGATACATTTTACGTATCTGTTGAGCGACTCAATAATCGTGAGTTGCAGAATAAACCTTTATTGGTGGGTGGTACGGGAGATCGTGGGGTTGTAGCGGCATGTAGTTATGAGACTCGTGGTTTTGGTGTACACTCGGGTATGCCCATGAAAATGGCTCGTGAACTTTGTCCAGATGCTGTTGTAATTCGAGGTAATGCTGGTGACTACAGTAAACACTCAGATGTAGTAACAGAAATTATAAAAGAGTACGTGCCCGTATTCGAAAAATCGAGCATCGATGAGTTTTATGCAGACCTCTCTGGTATGGATCGCTTTTTTGGTTGCTACCAGTATGCATCAGAAATGCGTAGGAAGATTATTAGGGAAACGGGACTCCCCATTTCCTTCGGATTATCGGCTAATAAAGTCGTTTCTAAAGTTGCTACGAACGAAGCGAAACCTAACAATCAATTGAAGATAGATGAAGGATTGGAAAAACCTTTTTTAGCACCACTATCCATCAAAAAAATACCAATGGTGGGCGATAAAACCTATCAAACATTACGGAATTTAGGTTTGCGACAAGTACGTACGGTACAAGAAATGCCCATGGAGGTCATGCAACGGGTGTTGGGAGCCAATGGCGGAGTCATTTGGAAAAGAGCCAATGGTATAGATAATACACCCGTAATTCCTTTCTGTGAACGAAAATCAATTTCTACTGAACGTACTTTTGATAAAGATACTATTGATGTAAACAGACTACGTGGTATCCTCATTGCCATGACCGAAAATTTGGCATATCAATTACGTCGAGGGGAAAAGCTAACCGCTTGTATTTCAGTAAAGATTCGGTATTCAGATTTTAATACCTATTCAAAGCAAATGCGCATTCCGTATAGTAGTGCAGACCACATTCTTATACCTAAAATTTTAGACCTGTTTAAGACTTTATATAACCGTAGGTTATTGGTAAGGTTGATCGGTATACGTTTCAGTCATTTAGTATCTGGTAATTACCAGATTAACCTTTTCGATGATACCGAAGAAATCTTAAGTCTTTACAATGCTATGGATAACATTCGTAAGCGTTACGGAGATAAAAGTGTTTTGCGGGCATCGGGTATGGGAGCAAAAACAATTGGTAGAATGCATAATCCTTTTAATGGTTTACCACCAGTGGTTTTGGCGCATAGAAAGATTTAGATTTTGAAACGTTTAGTGCCCAGCGAAAAAACGTCTTCACGAGGAGGAACGACGAAGTGATCTACTGAATAGAAGTAAGCCTAGTGATTTTTTGTGCTGATTGCAACAGATTGCTTCGGCAGAAAAAGTTTCGCAATGACGGTTATGTTCTGTGCCTGGTCGAGCGCAGTCGAGACCTATGTTTTGGTCACTGAGCGTAGCTGAAGTGAAAGAGGAAAAGAAAAAAGCGCAAGGCGAATAACGAAAAACACCCAGCGCAAAAAAACAACAACCGACAACGAAAAACGAACAACAAAAAAAATGTACTTAAACTGCCATACATATTACAGTCTTCGCTACGGGACTTTTTCGGAACTGGAGCTCTTGCAATTGGCAAAAGACCATGGGGTAACGCAATTAGTATTGACAGATATTAATAATACATCGGCTTGTTTAAATTTTGTACGTAAGGCATCTGAGTATGATATACGACCTATTTTGGGTATCGATTTTAGAAATGGGGTAGAGCCTTGTTTTGTGGGTATTGCCAAAAACAATGAAGGGTTTTTAGAACTCAATAATTTTTTATCTGATCATATTCATCACGAAAAGAAGATTCCAGAAATAGCGCCGCAGTTTAAACATGTTTTTGTTATCTATCCTTTTGAGAAAGTCCTTGAGAGCGAAAAGAAAATATTTACTGAAAATGAATTCATCGGGGTTTCCGTTAACGAGTTAAAACGGCTTCGTTTCTCTAAATTACTAGAACAGCGCGATAAAATACTATTGCTGCAACCCGTCACGTTTAGAAATAAACGAGATTTTAATGCACATAGATTATTACGTGCCATCGATAATAACACCCTGCTAAGTATGTTGTCGGTTAATGATCAGGCACGGGAAGATGAGCATATGTATGCTATTCCTAACTTGGCAGCCCATTTTTCTGAACATAGCTTTATTTTAGAAAACACTCAAAAATTGATGGATGCCTGTACTATCTATTTCGATTTTACCGAAGGACGAGAAACACAGAATTTAAGCACCTACTTAGGCAGTAAAGAAGAAGATGAGGTGTTTTTAGAGAAATTGTGTCAAGAAGGATTACCACATCGATATTCGGAAATAGATCAGCCTATTTTAGACCGTGTAGAGAAGGAGCTCTATCTTATTAAAAAGATGGGTTTTGTGTCTTATTTCCTCATCAATTGGGATATCATTTCTTATGCCCGAAAACAGAATTTTTTTTACGTAGGGCGTGGTAGTGGAGCCAATAGTATTGTTGCCTACTTGCTATTTATTACAGATGTAGATCCTATGGAGCTTGATCTGTATTTTGAGCGTTTCATTAATCTATACCGAGTAAATCCGCCAGATTTTGATATTGATTTCTCCCATAGGGATAGACCGGTAATGACGGAGTATATTTTTAATCGTTTTAAGAATGTAGCGCTGTTGGGTACCTACGTTACTTTTCAATCTCGGGGAGTAATTCGAGAATTGGGTAAGGTGTTCGGCTTGCCAAAAGATGAAATCGATTTGTTGTGCGACGGTAATATTCAGGCTAGTCGGTTAGATAATATATCGACTTTGGTACTGAAGTATACCCAACTACTACACGGTATGCCTAATTACTTGAGTATACATGCAGGCGGAATTTTAATTACCGAAAAACCTATTCATTGGTTTTCGGCGACCAATATGCCCCCAAAAGGATTCCCGACTACGCAGTTCGATATGATTATTGCCGAGGACGTCGGTATTTTTAAGTTCGATATTCTTGCCCAACGCGGACTCTCCAAAATAAAGGAGACACTAGATATTTTAGAACGCGACCGCCCAGAGGAATTCGCAAAGTTCGATATTCATGATATTAAGGCATTTAAAAAAGACCCTAAAATCAATAACATGGTCAAAACAGCGCAGTGTATGGGTTGTTTTTATGTAGAATCGCCTGCTATGCGTATGTTGTTGAAAAAACTGGAAGTAGATACTTATTTGGGTCTCGTAGCGGCAAGTTCCATTATTCGCCCCGGAGTGTCTAAAAGCGGCATGATGCGTGAATATATTTTGCGACACAGAAACAAGGGCAGGGCAGAGGAGTTGGCGCATCCGGTAATGTTAGAGATTATGCCAGAGACTTACGGGGTTATGGTCTACCAAGAAGATGTGATAAAAGTAGCCCATCATTTTGCTGATTTGGATTTGGGCGAGGCCGATGTATTACGACGTGGAATGAGTGGTAAATTCCGTTCTCGAGAGGAGTTTCAAAAAGTACAGGATACCTTTATGGAAAACTGCCGTAAAAAAGGCTATACGGAACAACTTATTAAAGAGATTTGGGACCAGGTGGCTAGTTTTGCGGGTTATGCTTTTGCTAAAGGGCATTCGGCATCGTATGCGGTAGAAAGTTATCAGAGTTTGTTTTTGCGTGCCTATTATCCGTTAGAATATATGGTAGCGGTGCTTAATAATGGCGGCGGATTTTATAAACCCGAGTTCTATGTGCATGAAGCACGTATGTTGGGAGCGATAATTCATCCGCCGTGTGTAAACAAAAGCAGTGCGGGAAATCGTATTTATGATAAAGCCCTTTATTTAGGCTTAGGATATTTACGGGAACTGGAGCAGCGGGTTATGGAGCGTATTTTAAAGGAGCGCTATCTTAATGGTGATTTTAGTTCATTAGAAGATTTTTTGGACCGTTTAATTATTTCCATAGAACAGGTTGGTATTTTAATACGAATTGATGCGTTTCGATTTACCGAAACCAATACACATGAACTACTTTGGAAAGCACATCTATTCCTAAATAAAACTAAAAAAATAGACCATCCAAAATTGTTTGCGCCAAAGCATCAGAATTTTGAGATTCCGTCATTGTACAGCACTAATTTAGAAGTTGCCTTTACGCAATTAGAACTGTTAGGGTTTAGCTTATGTAGTCCGTTCGAGCTTTTAGAGGTTCCGCCATCTAATACTTCGGGTAGTAAAGATTTAGAACGATACCTGAATAAGAATATTGATATCTATGGTTATTTAATTACGGTGAAACGAACCAGGACTCAAAAAGGAAAAGCAATGTTTTTTGCTACGCTATTAGATCAGCAAGGTCAAGTTTTTGATGTGGTATTGTTTCCGCTCGTAGCGGCTAAATACATGTTTAAAGGGAGAGGAATTTATCGGTTTTACGGTAAGGTCGTAAGTGAATTCGGTTTTTTAAGTATAGAGGCCATCAAAATGCAAAAACAAGATTTTGTGCAAGACCCCAGATATGCCGATATGAAAACCAGTACCAAGGTCTTTGACCAAAAGAAGACAGACAGCAAAGAAGAGAATAAGTTAGGAAATCAGTTTGTTTAGAAAGCACCAAGCACGTATCCTAAAATCCAGAATAAAATAAGGAACTTAAAAATGATTCCTATGCATCCATATTTTTCACCTCTCTTTTTCTAAATTTAATCATAATAGGCTCTTTAAAATATACTCTAAAAATTATGTCTTACTAAGAATGAAATTGATTGTACAAAGTATTATTGTCAACCTGTTGATTCTTTAGAAACTTAAGAATACAATGTATTGTCATGAGAAATTACATGCACTTTTACATTGTTTTGAAATTCTTGGGGGGTTTGTTCTACGTGTTGTTTAAAGAAACGACTAAAGTATGATTGATCTTTAAAATGAAGATTAAACGCTATTTCTTTAATAGTATTTTCGCTATGTATAATTTGGCGCTTTGCTTCTAATATCAACCGATCATGAATTAGTTGTACTCCAGTTTTATCTAGCTTTTCTTTTAAAATTTGATTTAAGCGCTTAGCACTAATATCCAATTTACTGGCATAAAAATCGGCAGTTCGTTTATTCTTATAATTTACTTCAAGCAGAAGCATAAACTCATAAACGCGCTTTTCATTAATATCTTGCAATGTAAAATGCTGCTCTTTTAACTGTATCAATTTTAATAAAAAAACCTTTAAAACGGCTTTCATCATTATTAGATTGATGACTTCGTGACTGTATTCTTCTTTCAAAAGTTGAAGAACAGCAGCCAAACCATTCGAACCTTCTTCGTTTACCTGTAAACAAGAAAATTCGCCTTGAATGTTGAACATTCTGAATACATCCAACAAAAATTCTTTTAGATCCCCTTCTAGTAATTCTTGTTTAAAAGATATCAAGACACCATTTTTACCAGCTTTGTTCAGTTGATGCACTCTGTACGGTGGTATCAAATAAATCCAATCTCCCTTTAAAGTTTGAAAATCGTGCTGCGGAACATGAAGCGCATCTTCATTTTGTAACCATACAATTTCATAAAAATCTCTTCTTGCAGGGTCGTTTAAATAGGCAGGTGGGCAATTCCCTAAATCTTTTATATACAAAACTTTATCACTCAGCATAAACTTCTTTTTCAACATAAAACCGACCTAAAATTTTCAATGCATTATCCACCGAAAAAAGGCCCGTTTCCAAAATATACCACAAAAATAGCCAATAACACCATCATTAAAAGCCATAATAGCAAATTGTACCAGACAACTATCAAATTGTATAAGTCTTTAGCGAGTAGTCCCATATACTTTTGTAGTCGATTTTAATGCCAAGAGATTTTGAATCAAGTACCCTATGGATGATAGACTTAAAATAAACGATACTGAATTAGTAGAAAATGCGATGGATATTATTATTGGTGAGCATCTCAAACTTATTAAGTCTATACAATATCATGAGATAGCGGCATTGATACCGACAATTGCAAATGCCAAAAATATCTTTGTAACTGGCTCAGGTAGAACCGGACTTATGATGAAAGCTTCAGCTATGCGCTTAATGCATTTGGGCTACAAAGTACATGTTGTTGGCGAAACTACAGCACCTGCAATCACAAAAGGAGATGTACTAATAGCTGGATCTGGATCTGGTACAACTAGCGGAATTGTTAGTGCAGCAGAAACTGCAAACATAGAAGGCGCTAGCGTTATATGCTTAACCACAAATGCAGCGTCTCTTTTAGCATTATTATCAAAACATACGGTTACGATACCTGCGGCACAGAAGCAAAAACGGGATGAAGATATTTCAAAACAATATGCAGGTAGTCTTTTTGAACAGTCATTGCTTTTGGTAATGGATGCTTTGATACAGACTTTATGGGGGCTAGATGGCAGTTTGGCTTCAGATTTATGGAAACGTCATGCGAATATGGAGTAAATACGAGAACAATAGTTAAATAATACAGAACAATATAAATATTTAAATTATGGCAAAATTACAAGTAGCAATAGATTTATTAAAAATAGAAGACGCAATTGCATTAGCAACAAAAGTGGCTCCTTATGTAGACATTATAGAGCTTGGAACACCACTTATTAAAAGTGAAGGCTTATCTGGAATAAGAAAAATGAAAGATGCTTTCCCTGATAAATTAATTTTAGCAGATTTTAAAACGGCTGATGCAGGTGAATTAGAAGCTGGTATGGCTTTCGGTGCAGGAGCTGATTATGTTACGATTTTAGGAACTACAGGAGATTCTACCATAGCTGGTGCGGTAAAAGCTGCTATAGCACATGGTAAGGGTGTTGTTGTTGATACTATCGGTGTTAAAGACAGAGTTAAGCGTGCTAAAGAAGCAATAGCTTTAGGTGCTGAGTTTGTTGAGTTACATGCTGGTTTAGATGAGCAAGCGGAAGAAGGATACTCTATTCAAGTATTGATTGATGAAGCTTCAAGAGCTGGTGTAAAAGTATCTATTGCAGGTGGTGTTAACAGTAGTAGTATTACAGCTGTAAAACAATCTGGTGCAATTGTAGCAGTTGCAGGAGCAGCTATTTACGGAGCAGAAAACCCTGCACAAGCAGCTAAGGAATTAAAAGAGCTGTTAAATGCTTAAGCAGTTTTAGTTTAAATGCGCTTTTAGTATTAATAAACAAATTCCCATGAATATTCTTTCATGGGAATTTGTCGTTTATAGCTATTACTGTTCCGCCAAAGCTTCCAAATAAGGTGTATTAAAAGAATTCTTTGAGTATTTGCATTTTTACAACATTAATAGACAGTATTTTGATGCAGTGTTGTTTCCACCAGTATCGACTAAATACATGTTTAGAGGCAGCGAAATCTATAGGTCCAGTGCCAAGGTCGTAAGTGAATTTGTTTTTTAAGTATAGAGGTCATTAAAATGCAAAAACGAGATTTTGTACAAGATGTTAGGTATACCGATATTAAAACCAGTACCAAGGTCTTTGAACAAAAGCAATTGAATGACTAAGAAGAAAATAAGTTAGAAAATCAGTTTGTTTAGAATGCCTCTAATACGTAACCGAATATCCAGTACAAAATTATAAAGACAAAAACGGTTCCTATGCACCCGCATTTTCCACCACCTATTTTCTTTGCGCCATACCACGCACCAATGATTTGAATTAGTTTTTTCATGTGACTAATTTACGGGTTTTGGTGGTTACATTTAAAATAAAAAGTAGCTCTAAAGATGATTGAAAATCGTTTTAAAATGAAGATATGATAATTTTTAAACCATTCTATAAAAATTGATAAATCTTCTTTAATTCCTATAGAACTATTGTATCCTAGCTCTTGTAGTTCTGTTGTATCGGCCCAAGTACTTGGGAAACGAGCAAATTTTAGATTTACATCGTAGTAATTATTGACGTTGTCAAGACCATCTACTTTATATCCAGCATTAACTAAGCTTTCAGCTAAGTGAAAGCCAATAAATCCTGCAGCACCAGTCACCAATACTTTCATTGTAAGTTGTTTTTTTTGAAACCCAATATCAATTTTAAAAGATACTATTTCTGAAAATTTTCTCTACTTATATTACAGGTCTTTTGATAAATAATTATTTTTTTTAACTAAAAAAAGTAGAGATTACGGAACTGTCTTCAGTTAATAAATTGTGTTTCTAACACCATAAATTAAATTAAAGATGGTAAAATGATTGCTATTAAAGAATTTGGAAAGGGAAATACAATAGATTTTAAATACCCAAGAATTATAAGGGTCGTTTTATTTTACTTAATTCTATTTTATATAGGATATTTTGCCTTTGAAAAAGTTGGTAAAATATTACTTATTAGGGTTATTTGTGTAATATTTTGTATAAAACGTGCAGTTCGTCGAAATCATAAAAAAGTTATTGATTGCATTAATTAATTGTAAAATTAAGATTTACTTTTGTAGTAGAACAACAGCAGAAACCAAGACATAATAGCCAATTAATCTATTTAAGTGGCTGTGTTTTTTTGATATTAATTTCATACTTATTATGAATTTAGTCTATCTGTTTGTTGTTTCCCTTTCTGGGATAAAATAGATATTATGCTTCAAGATTTATTTCACAATTTATATTTTTTAGTCTTTTTTTCCATAGTGTTTTCTGTGCTGGTTTCATTACGTATTTATCCGGTAATTATTTATTTGGCGCATAAAAAGAAGTTGATGGACGAGCCCGGCCATCGAAGTGGTCATGTAAGAAAAACACCGACATTAGGTGGGATAGGGATGTTTATTACTTTCTCATTATCAATTATACTTTTAGGTATTCTTACACAATTGAATCAAGGTGATTTATTGAAACTGCTTTCGATTTTAGGAGGTACAATCATACTATTATTTTTAGGCATTAAAGACGATCTGTTAGTTCTTTCTCCAAGTAAGAAATTTTCAGGTCAAATATTTTCTTCTGCTTTGGTCGTGTTAGGTACAGATGTTAGAATAGAAAGCTTTTATGGTGTATTTGGTGTTGGTGATCTTAATTATGTAATTTCTGTCGTTTTTACTTTATTAGTTTTCGTATTTATTATAAACGCTTTCAATTTAATTGATGGTATTGATGGTTTGGCTTCGTCAGTTGCCATTATAGCAAATACTTCATTTGGAGTTTATTTTGCTATGAATAATCAATATTTATATGTTCTGCTAAGTTTTAGTCTAATAGGAGTGCTATTAGGTTTCCTGCGCTATAATTTATCTAGAAAGCGAAAACTTTTTATGGGCGATTCCGGATCATTGTTTTTGGGTTTCTTATTGGCTTACCAAGCAATTGGGTTTTTAAGTGTAAATGAAATGGAGCAAACAGTATTCAGCGTTACTAACGCACCTATTATGGTATTGGCCATATTGGCATATCCAATTTTAGATACGCTTAGGGTATTCACTATCCGTATAGTGAATGGTAAAAGCCCATTTTCGGCAGACCGTAATCACATACATCACCGTTTGTTAGATAATGGCTTTTCACATATTAAGTCTACACTTATTGTAGCCATATGTAATATTTTCGTCATTCAGATAGCCTTTGTCTTAAGTGATCTGTATTTAACATTACAACTATATATAATTAGTGTGGTATTGCCGCTTATTTGCCTATTTCCATTTTTATTGGTGCAACGCGAGGGTAAAATTAGAATTGAAGTTCCTAAATTATAATATGTCCTAATACTATATAGTATTTTAATATCTACTTCAAAACTAAAAATGCATAGTGTTTATAGACTTAATTGAAAAAATAAGGGAATTAACTGTTATTAAAAATAATAGGAGCAAGAATATTGCTAAGCATCTGGGCTGGTCAATAGTCTATAAGGTAGGTAGTATCTTGGCTAATTTTCTTCTTGTGCCTATAACCATAAATTATCTTTCAATTGAAAACTATGGTATTTGGCTTACATTAACTTCTTTTATTGCTTGGTTTTCTTTTTTTGATATTGGCTTAGGAAATGGCCTACGTAATAAATTTGCCGAAGCCAAAGCTACAGGAAATTATAAAGAAGCACAGGGTTTAGTGAGTACTGCATATTTTACCATTTCGGCAATATCAATTGTATTGATTCTTTTATTCGTTTTATGTAATTTCTTTATTGATTGGTCCAATTTTTTTAATACTTCTATTAATGTTAAAAAAGAATTATCAATTTTAATGCCTATTGTTTTTGCATTTTTTGCAATACAATTGGTACTTAAATTAATAACAACTATTTACCAAGCCGATCAAAACCATTCTATTCAAAATAAATTTCAATTTTTTAGTCAAGTAGGCAGTGTTTTAATTATTTGGTTATTGACCCAAACTAATAATAATTCGTTATTAATTTTTGGCGTAGTCTTTTCTGCTATACCCTTTGTATTATTATTGTTTTTGAATTTCTACGCATTTAATGGGGTATATAAAACCTACAAACCATTACCTAAATTATGGAAAAGGGAATATCTTTTGGATATAAGTGGTTTAGGGCTCAAATTTTTTGTTGTACAAATTGCAGCGCTAATCCTGTTTTCAACTGATAATTATATTATAACAAAATTATTTTCCCCAGAAGAGGTGGTTCCTTATAATATTGCTTTTAAATACTATTCTATTATTACTATGGGATATACAATTTTAATAACCCCATTTTGGTCATCGTTTACAGAGGCTTATAAGAATGAGGATTTTAATTGGATAAAGAACTCAGTAAAAAAAATTCAAAAAATTTGGTTTTTAATACCTATAGCGCTGCTTGTAATGACTTTATTGGCAGATTGGTTTTATGATAAATGGGTAGGAGATAGTATAACTATACCAGCAAATCTTTCTTACTCAATGGCTTTGTTTGTTGCTATGGTAACATTTAATATGATTTATGTAAATTTCATAAATGGAGTAGGTAAAATTAAATTGCAATTATATAGTTCGGTTGTGTCAATGATCATTAATATTCCTTTAAGCATATTTATGGGTAAAAACTTAGGTTTGGGTACAACTGGTGTAATTTTAGCCACTTGTATTTGTTTAAGTTATAGCGTTTTTTTATGGCCTATACAGTATAGGAAATTAATAGAAAATAAAGCAACGGGAATATGGAACCAATAAAAATAACGGAATTATGAAAATTCTTTGGTTTACAATTTCTTCCTCTTTATTTGAGGAGAATAAGCATCATTATCATGGTGCGGGTTGGATTTCATCTTTAGAAAGTATAATTACTAAAAGAACTGATGTAGAATTGGGTATTGCTTTCTACCATCCAGAAAAAAGTGAGAAGGTTTTAAAAAATAAAACTACGTACTACCCAATTAAGTTCGAGCGAAAGAGAATTAATCCAATAAAAGGATTAATTTCTAATAGAAAAGGAACTGTAGATCATTTAGGTTTTGAAGAAAAATATGTTTCAGTAATTAATGATTTTAAACCAGACGTAATTCATGTATTTGGAACTGAAAGTTCTTTTTCCATAGTAGGCGAATTAACAGCAATACCTGTAGTATTACAGACACAAGGATTAATTAATCCTATAGTCAATAGTTATTTTAGTATTAATCAATCTAAATGGAGTTTTTATGCTAACCCTTCGTTTTTAATTAATAATATTCTATTTTCTTCCTTGCCATTTGTTAAAAGAAAGTATCAAAATATTGCTTTGTTAGAGGCAAGGGTCTTAAAAAGCACAAAGTATATTATTGGCAGAACTGAATGGGATAAAATGATTGTTAAATTATACAACCCAGAAGTTCAATATTTTCATGTAGATGAAGTATTGCGATCTGTATTTTATGAAAACAGTGAGGTTGACGATATTTTAAACAAAAAGGTATTTAAGATAGTCTCAACTTTATCTCCTACCGTATATAAAGGCATAGATGTAGTTTTAAAGACTGCTAAACTGTTAAAGGAAATTACAAGTATAGATTTTGTTTGGGAAATTATAGGTCTGGATAATAATGATAAAATTTTAAAACATTTTGAGAAATCGGAAAAAATCAATCATTCAGAAGTAAATATTAATTTACTAGGTAGATTAAATGCCCAAGAATTAAACTCTAAGCTAAGGTCAAGTAATGTTTATGTGCATCCATCTTATATAGATAATAGCCCTAATAGTGTTTGTGAAGCCCAAATAATAGGACTGCCTGTAATAGCTTGTAATGTTGGTGGTGTTTCTTCATTGATAGAAGATGAGGTTGATGGTCTGTTGGTACCTTCAAACGGTATATTTGAAATGGTTGATTGTTTTATTAGAATTCAACGGGATAACTCGTTGTCTAAAAAATTAAGTGTTAATGGTATTAAAAAAGCCTTATTAAGACATGACAGAACTAAGATTGAAGCATCATTGATTGAAACATATGCTGAAATTTTAGTAAACGAAAATTAAAGTATAATTAAATATTTAAATAATATTAAATAGAACAAGTTTCTTAGTCTTGAATTTAAACATACAATTATCATATCATAAAATTATTTTTAGCTGCTGGTTTATTATGCTAGCATGTATTGGTATGGAATATATTTCTAAACGTTTTTTTATTCTTGAGTTAGTAACTAGTATAGGATTATTAGCCATATTTAATTCATCAAAATTTATTCTTATTAGAAAAGATGTCTTAACTATTATTGGTTTTAGTATTTTAATGTTGGGTGTTGTAGTTTCTAGAATATTTTTTACAACTCATTTATCAATGTTTTTGAATGTTTCGTTTGTTACAAAATTATTTCTGTTTTTTCTGTTCCTTTATTTTTTTATTACGAGGTATGGACTTCCTTATAAGTCTTTAATGGTTATTGCCTGTTTTTCTTTGCCACATTTTATTGGCTATGTATTAGGTACAGGTACTTATGTTAACGGACAATATGGTGGTTTTCAAGGTGATCCCAATTATTTAGGACCAGATTTACTTGCAGCATTTGGGGCATCTTTTGTATTGGTGAATAATAAAAAAATAGGTAAATTAAGAATTATCTTCACGGGCCTATTTACTATTTCATTCTTGTTGATCCTGTTAAGTGTTTCTCGTACAGCGACTATGTCAGCTATGCTTATTTTATTATTTTATTTTTTTAAGAAAGCCATGAGTGGTAGAAATTCATTTTGGTTAAAGGTAATTGCATCTGGCTTAATTTTAGGATTATTATTTTTGATTTTCGCTCCAGATTTATCTGAAATAGAATATGTTCAACGTTTATATGATCGTTTTTTTAATTCTGCTAAAGGAGGAGATTTAATGGAGAATGAACGTTATTTTGTTTGGGGTATTTCTTTTAATTTAATTCAAGAATCTGGTCTTTTTATTGGTTATGGAATTGAAGAGTTTTTAGCTAAACAATACCATTTTTTATCACATAATTCTTGGCTAGATATTGGGATTAAAATGGGGAGTTATACATTTTGGACCCATGCCTTACTTTCCTTAGTAGGATTGGTGATTTGGGGATTTAAATATTTAAAGAGGATTACTAAAATACCTACATGGGGTATGGAAACTTTTATGTTTATTTTCTCATTATCTATATCTATAATGATGTTTTCCATTTCAGTGTCTCATATGTATTATTATTGGTTTATAATTTCTCTTATTTACATTTTAGGAATATTGCCAAGAGGTAATAAAATTAGAAGTAGACCTATTGATTAAAATTTTATTTAATGAATAAAATGAAAAATAAAATTATTGAAGGAGAACCATTAGTGAGTATTATCACGGTGGTTTATAATGGAGAAAAGTATTTGGATCAAACTATACAAAGTGTATTAAACCAAACCTATAAAAACATAGAATATATTATAGTAGATGGATTCTCTACTGATCGAACTTTAGATATTATAAGAAGTCATGAAAGTGTCTTAGACTATTGGATAAGCGAGCCAGATAAAGGTTTGTATGATGCTATGAATAAAGGTATAGCTTTAGCCAATGGGGAATTAATAGGTATGATTAATAGCGATGATTGGTATGAGTTGGATGCTGTTCAGATTATTGTTGATGCCTTTAGATTAAATAATACAAAAGAGATTTTTCACGGTAATAGAACTGATATTTTACTTAATGGTAATACTAGGTTGAAAGTATTTAATCAGTCAGGTTTCAAATTTAAATATTATGGTATGACTTACAATCATCCATCAATGTTTATTAAAAAAAGTGTTTATAAGAATAACCAATACAACACAAATTTAAAAGCATTATCAGATTATGAGTTCGTACTAAAAATATTCTTAAGAAGTCCTAATAAATTTCATTTTATCAACAAGTCATATGTTAATTATAGACTAGATGGTATAAGTGGGCAAATGAGTGACCGAAATATTTTAAAAGAAGGTTATATCTCTCGTAAGAATGCTGGTTTGAGTTATTTTGAAAACTTATTTTCTTTTGGTTTAAGATGGGTTGTCCGAAAATTTTTGACTAAAAATTATGCTTAATTTATTTGCACATAAAAATTACGCAAGTTGAATAGATTTTTATTTATATTATTAGTTGTTATAATATATCCTTTTTCTGTCCATAGTCAAGGTGAGGCAGATAATTGGTATTTTGGTTTTGGTGCAGGTATTCATTTTAATGAAGACGGTTCGGTTACATCATTAGATGATGGGCAACTTATAACGCAAGAAGGATCTGGTGCAATATCTGATCCTAATGGCAACTTACTTTTTTATACTGATGGTAGAACTATATATGACCAAAACCATAATATTATGCAAAATGGTGATGGATTATTAGGCACTTTATCTAGCACACAATCCGCTTTGATAATTCCATGGCCAAATAATCCAAACATGTATTTTGTGTTTACAACAAATACTAAAAATATTTATTTACCGGCAATTGGTTTGAATTTTTCTATTGTAGATATGTCATTAAATAATGGTTTTGGTGCAGTAACTATAAAGAATCAGAATTTACTAATAGATGCATCAGAGAAGTTAACGGCGATACAACGTGACTGTGACACAAACTCATACTGGTTGTTAAGTTTGTCTGCAAGTAATAATGCCAGAAGACCTTTCGATACTTATTATGCTTATGAAATTGATGCAAATGGTCTTAATACGCAGCCTGTAATTTCTCAATTCCAAAATTTCAGTGTTTCTGATGAAAGAGGCTACATGAAGTTTAGCCCCGACGGTTCATTTGTTGCAATGGCTAGTATGCGAAGTGGAGCATTTGTGTATGATTTTGACCAAAATACTGGAATGCTTTCTAATCAAAAACAACTGAACCTTAATGCAGGAGATAGGGATTTTGCATATGGATTAGAGTTTTCGCCAGATAGTAATTTATTATATATCACATGTTCCAATGATGCCATTACGATAGAAGGCAATTATTCAACGCTAATACAATTTGATATGTATGCGAATGATATAAATACTTCGCAAATTATCATAGATGATAATGAATTGTATCGATCAGCATTGCAACTTGGTAAGAATGGAAAAATTTATCGGGCCCTTTCAAGAACGGGTATTGAGGGTATTCCATATTTAGCGGCAATAAACGAACCCAATGAAATAGGATTAAGCTGTAATTATGTTCAAAATGCAGTAGAATTAAATACTGGATTGTCTAGCCAAGGGCTACCTTCTTTTGTGCAGTCCTATTTTCAAAAAAACAATGTTTTTGCAAATAATGCAGATCTATCTGAAGAACTTCAAACTTTTTGTACGGAGGATGTTTTGATATTAGCGGCAGAACAATTAGATGGGGCATTTTATTCATGGTCAAAAAACGGGGTTGGAATACTAAATGAGAATTTGAATACACTAACGGTCAATGATTTAATTGCTTCTGATAGTGGTGTTTATAGTGTTGAAATTACGGATGTAAATGGTAGGTTCTGTCCAATTTATGGTGAAACAGAGGTGTTGGTTCAGAGCCAGACGATTATCGGCAATATGGTCCTTGAGGTTTGTGATGATGATGTGGATGCGATTGAAGATGGTTTGGCTTCGTTTAATCTTAATGAGCTACCTATTACCGATATGGAGAATTTTTTATTTTTTGAAACATTGGCTGATGTTGAAAATGACTTGGTTATTGGAGATTTAAATAATTATAGAAATATTAACCAGTTTAATCAAACCATATTTTTTAGGTATACAAATGTTTTAGGATGTACTTATGATGGTGAAATAAATTTAGTAGTTTATAGAAAACCGGAAGTTACTTTGGAGAATGAATATTATTTATGTCCAATAAATAGTCTTGTTATTTCTGAACTCGAAGGTTTTGAAAATTATTATTGGTACAAAGTAGAACAAAATGAGGAGTTGTTAATTTCTGAAACACTTAGTGTTGAAATAACTGAAATTGGTGATTACCGATTAAAAGTTAAGGAGTTTGCAAATAGCTGCTCAAATGTATTCAACTTTAAAGTTTATAATGGTTTACTTCCTATACAAGGAGATTTAATTTTAGAGACGCAAAATAATGTAGATGCAATGTATTGTGAAGAAGATAGTTTTTCTATTGAAGCAGTATTTTTAGAAAATTTCAGCTATCAATGGTCAAAAGATGATGAAATTTTAATAGGGGAAAACCAACCTATACTTTCCATTACAAATTCTACTATTAATGACAGTGGTGTGTATTCTGTTAGAATAGATGATCTTAACCAAGTTTTTTGCCCACAAATAGAAGAACGTAATATTATAATTCAACAAGAATTAGTCTTGGAAAATTTAATTTTTGAGACTTTTGAAGGTGATGACGTGGATTTTATTGAAGGTACTGCAAGCTTCAATTTAACAGAACTTCAGTTAGACGGTATCGGTCAATATTCATTTTATCAAACTGAAGATGATTTAGTTAATAATATTGAAATATTGTTAATAGAGGAATTTGTTAACACTGTACCATATAATCAAACAATATATTATTCATTTACAAATTTAGGAGGATGCGTTTCCTTTGCCGAAATAGACTTAGTTGTTAATCCTCAACTAACTTTTGATTTAGAGAAAAGATATACCATTTGTTCAGAAATCGAAGGTGTTGTTTTGTCAATTGAAAATGTTATTGAGCTACCAAGCTGGTATATGATTAAGGAGGATGAAGAAATTTTTTTAGAAAATGCATACATGTTAGAAGTTACAGAAATTGGTAATTACAGGGTCAGTATTCCTGATGTTTTACTAAGTAATATCTTTATTTCTTCTGCTACTTTCAATTTTGAAGTTGTTGAGGCAGAAAGACCAATCATAGAAGAAATAAAAATAACGGAACAAAATGAAATAATAGTAGTTGTAGAAAATTCAGAAAATTATGAATTCGCTATTAACAATAGTCATTATCAACAGTCAAACACATTTTCAGTAACAGAAGAAGGGGTTTTTAAAATAAGTGTAAAAGAGTTGAATAGTTGTGCAGTATCTGAAACTGAGGTAGATATGTCTAATGAATTTTCTATAAATGATTTCCCCAATTTCTTCACTCCCAATGGTGATGGAATTAATGATTTTTGGCAAATTAACAACACTAACAAAAGTTTTAATGCTATTACGAGTATTGAAATATTTGACCGCCAAAGTAAGTTAGTGGCAAGTATTAGACCTGATGGTAATGGTTGGGACGGTATGATAAATTCCAATCCCGCTGTAGCCACCGATTATTGGTTTAAAGCCAATATTAAAAACACTAAAGCAATAACAGGCCATTTTTCACTAAAAAGATAGATTTGACGAAAAATATTAAGAATAAAAAACCACTTGTTATATCATTTTTAGGGCCTGATGGTTCTGGAAAGTCTACGGTTATAGAAGGTGTTATTAAAGAAAAACTTCCTTTTAATGGTACATCTTATTTTCATTTAAAACCATTACACCCTGCTAGAGCTTTAGGTGAAAGTGTAGTTGTTGTAGATCCACACAAGTACCCACCATATAGTATGTTAAAATCATATGTTAAATTGGCTTTTTTTATATACCAATACAACATTGGCTGGATTAAGAATGTATTACCATTAAAGAAAAAAGGGAACTTAGTAATATTTGATAGATATTATCACGATTTGTTAGTAGATAACCGAAGATATAGATACGGCGGTAATATTAAAATAGCCAAATTTATTTCTAAGTTTATTCCTAAACCAGATATATTCTTTGTGTTAACTACAGACCCCAAGGTTATTTATACAAGAAAACAAGAAGTACCTTTTAATGAACTAGAAAGGCAAGTATCGGCATATCAATTGTTAGGTAAAGGACAAAATTTTCGTAACATAGATGTAAATAGGCAACCTGAGGTAATTGTTAATGAAGTATGTGCAATAATTAATAATTATTAATCATGCATATAGAAGAGTTTTTTTCGAAAGGTGATTATCTGGCTTTGCCAACTAAAAATAATCCAAAGGTTTATATTAATGTTAGTAGTGCTGCTAATTCAAAAATGGGCTTTGACCTTTATAATCCATTTTCATGGAAAGCGCGATTATTAAAAAGTGGCACAAATTTACTTTATAGTTATGCCAACTATTTTACAAAGAAAATATTCTCTTTTTCTAAAAGTGAGAATGAACCTTTTATTAAAGAAATAGAAAGAACTTTAAAAACCAATTTTCAAAGCTCAATTTATATTTCTACAAATAAGCAGAAATTAGTTATTCAGCTAATTTCTAATAACATGATTTACGGATATGTGAAATTTCCTTTAAACGATTTGGGCCAGTTTAGAATACTAAATGAAAAAAATGCTCTAGAAAAATTAATTGGTTTAAGGTTAGCTCCCAAATTAATACATACAGGCACATACGAAGGCAACACCTATATTTTGACTGAAAATATACAGGGCACTATAGGGCATGTTGAAGAAGATGATTGGAAATTAATTTTAAATCAATATCAAAAAAAAAATACATTTAAACTACGAAGCCATCCGAGAATAATGGAGCTTAGATTAAATCTTGAAAATAATGGTCTTTTAGATATTCTAAAGTTAATTAATGAGGGTATAAAATCTAGTAAAGACGAGTATTTAGAGGTATTTGAACATGGCGATTTTGCACCGTGGAATCTTATACGGACAAAAGAAAGTATTCTCCCTTTTGACTATGAATATTTTGAGGAAAATGGATTGCAATTTCTAGATGAACTTATGTATCATTTTAGAGTAATAACTTTGCTGAAAGGCAAAAAAGGGCAGGCAATAATTGATGAATTACGAATGAAATTTAATAGAGCAGATTTTGAAATACTTTTCAAAATATTTCTAGCAAAAGAGATTCTAGTTTGTCAAACTGCCAGCGAAAAGTATAAAACTGAATTAAACTTATTAGAGCTGTTGAAATAATGAAGAATGAACATTATACTTTTTTAAAACCATTTTTTGAAACCATGAATGAAAACTTCGTGGATAAATGGTGTGTTTTACACTCATATGAGACATTACCCAATTTTTCAGATTCAGACGTGGACATGGCATTAAATCATGCAGATATTGGACTATTAGAATCATTAATATTAAAGGTCGCCAATAACACAGGATGGACTTTTTGTCAAAAATTATGGTACGATGTACCCAAGTGTTTTTATTATGTACTTAGAAACGATAATGAAGGAACATATCTTGCAATAGATTTTTTAATTGATCCCAAAGGCATAGGAAGATATGGGTTTAACACCGAAACGTTAACGTCTAATTGCGAAATGCATGAAAACCTATTTCCAATCCCAAATCATGCCGTAGCTTTTACATATAAGTTGGTAAAGAGAATAGTAAAGAGGCGTTCTATGCTTTCGGAAAGGGACTATTTAGTACATCATTTAGATAATGCCGATAAGGTGGTTGTCAAAGAAATAATTTTAAAACAATTTGGAAAAAAAGGTCTTCAAGTAATAGAGCTAAAGTTAGAAATTAATGATTTTGAATTTAGTAAAAAAGAGGAAGAGTACTTAATAAAGCTAAAGCGTAAAAATGCATTCTTAAGACTAAAGCCTTTGTCAAAAATTTATTGGGAAATTTTTAGAGTAAGTAATAGAATTTTTAAGCCGAAAGGATTGATAATTAATATTCCTTTATTATCTGATAAGGAGTTACATTATTTTAAAATTGAATTGGAGCATAAAGTAGGGCTGCTTTTTAGATTTGTAAAACTCAGTAAGGCGCCGTTTGTAAAGACTAATTTAGTGGGTTTAGTTGGTAGTACCTTAGTTATAAATTCGAGCAAGGCGCTTACACCTGATAAGGCTATAATTAAGCATTGGTTGTTAGGGTCTAAATTTCATAAAATCGATAATATTGAATTTGTTACTGTAGATGAAATGGTCGAGGTATATTTTAAGGCCATAGTTGAGATTTTAATTAGTCGTAAAGGATTAGCTTAATGGTTAAAAAGAAAAAAGTTTTAATAGTTTGTTATGCTTGTGAACCAAATAGGTCATCTGAGCCTGGTGTAGGGTGGCATTTTTCAAAAGAAATATCAAAATATTATGATGTAACGGTGCTGACTAGAAGAAATAATAAAGAAGTAATAGAATCTTCGGGCGAAGAAACAAATATTGATTTTCTATATTGTGACCTAGCAGGGGTTTTAATGAAATTAAAAAACAAGATTCCTTTTGGAGTTCAAATATATTATTACCTGTGGCAGCTTAAAGCCTACTTTCAAATTAGACAACTTTTCAAAACAAATAGTGAATTTGCATTAGTTCATCATTTAACTTTCGGTGTAAGTTTTAATGTACCTCCAGCATTTTTAATTAATAAGCCATTTATTTGGGGGCCTATAGGTGGTGGTGATTTTATTCCGTTTCACTTTTTGAAAAAAATGGGAGGGGCAATGATGCTTCAAGAAACTATTTATTTTTTATTAAATAAACTTAGTTTAATTTCTCCATCCGCATTAATTACACGTAAAAAGGCAAAGGCAATAGTATTAAGAACTTCAAGTGTTTATAATTTGTTTAGAGAAAAACATCTAAAGAAATTATTTTTAATTTCTGAAACAGCACATCCAGATACTACTATTTTAAACCAGCCGAAAAATATTCATAACGAGGTAATGCTTATTTGCGTGGGTCGATTAATGCCGCACAAAGGGTTTATGTATGCCTTGAAAGGCTTTCATGAATATTTAAGACTGGGAGGTTATGGTAAGCTTATTTTTTTAGGTGATGGTCCTCTGCAAAGCAAGTTGCAAAATTATGTTAAAAAGTATCAATTAGACGGTCAAGTTGAATTTAAAGGATTTGTAACTTCTGCAGTAGTTAAAGAGCATTTAGAAGAGAGTGACATTTTGCTTCATCCGTCATTCCGTGATGGTGGTAGTTGGTCTATAATGGAAGCTATGGCTCATGGATTGCCAGTTATTTGTTTTGATACTAGCGGTCCTAAGGGCATGGTAAGTGAGCAATGTGGCTTTCGTATTCCTTTAAGTAATTCCAAACAAGTAGCTCAAGATATAGGGAAGTCAATTCTATTCTTAAGAAATAATGAAAAGGTATATAATGATATGAGTATCAATTGTATTGCTAGAATTAAGCAATTTTATAATTGGAATTATCGTGGTGAAGAAATTAAAAAAGTTTACGAATTAGTTTTAGATAATAAGATAAATGGATAAAATTTTGTTTGTATTACACTTACCGCCCCCTGTGCATGGTGCTGCCATGGTAGGGGATTATGTTAGAAAAAGTACTGCAATTAACGCTGCGTTCCATTCTAAATTTATTAATTTAAGTACGTCACATTCTTTAGGTGAAATCGGTAAAGGTGGTGTGGTGAAGTTGTTGAGGTATTTAAAAATGTTATACAGCGTATATAAGGAAGTTACAAATTTTAAGCCTGACTTAATTTATATTACCCTCAGTTCTGCCGGATTTGGTGTTTTAAAGGATTCTTTAATTGTTTTCCTTGTTAAATTATTAACAAGGAAAAAGATTGTCTTTCACATGCATAATGCTGGTGTAAATAGATTTCAAGATAGAGCTTTGTATAATTTCGTGTATACCAAAGTTTTTAAAAATACTACGGTTATTGTATTATCGAAAAATTTAAAAAAGGATGTATCCAAGTATGTTAAAGATGAAAATATCAGAATTTGTGCAAATGGTATTCCGAAAATTGATTTTGACCCTTTAGTTATTAGAGATAAACAACAAACAGAACATCCTCGAATTTTATTTTTATCTAATTTAATTGAACAAAAAGGAGTCTATGTTTTATTAAAAGCATGCCAAATTCTTAAAAAGAAAGGTATTCTCTTTAACTGTGTCTATGTAGGCAGTGAAGGGGATATATCTAAAGAAGATTTAGATAACCAGATTAGAAATTTCGATTTACAAGATCAAGTCACTTATTTAGGTCCAAAATTTGGCGATGAAAAGTATAGGGAGTTTGCTAAGGCAGACATTTTTGCTTTTCCAACATATTACGACAGTGAAACATTTGGTTTGGTTAATGTAGAGGCTATGCAGTTTTCTTTGCCAATAATTTCAACTGCCATTGGTGGTGTACCAGATGTGATTGAGAATAATGTTTCTGGATATTTAGTACAAATTAAAAATGAAGTAGAAGTTGCGGAAAAATTGGCTATTTTAATAAAGAACCCAGATTTAAGAAGAATAATGGGAGAAAAGGGATATTCTAATTATCAAAATAAATTTACTTTAGAAATATTTGAACAATCTTTAATAAAGATATTTAAAGAACTATTATTAGAAAAATAGGAAAAGACTATAAGAATTTAAATAATTGATATTCAGTAAATTAAATTTATAATAAAAAGCAAATTTATAATTCGAATAAAATTTGAATGAGTTAATGTGGTTAACTTAAAACTAAATACTGAATTTTTTCAACAAATGACACTTTTCAAAAGACCCCTGATGAAATTATTAAATTATAATATCGCTACTAGATTACCAGTATTACCGCTAAAAACCAAAGTAGTTATTAATACAATTAACCCTCATAGTTATTGTATTGCAGAAAAAGACGCTAAATTTAAAAGCGCATTATTAGATTCCGATATTTTGTTGCCAGATGGTATTGGTATCGTTTGGGCGAGCAAAATGCTAAGTGATGAAAAAGTGAGTAAAATAGCAGGTTATGATATTTTTATTTATTTATTAGAATACTTGGAAAAAATGAATGGGAAATGCTTTTTTCTTGGTGCCTCGCAAGAAGCTCTTACTTTAATTCGTGCAAAGGCATTGTTAGAATACCCTAATGTTACCATTGAAGTATACTCTCCGCCTTATAAAAACGAATTTACAGAAGAGGATAGCGCAGTGATGTGCAGTAAGGTTAACTCCTTCAACCCTGATGTTTTGTTTGTAGGTATGACCGCACCAAAACAAGAAAAATGGGTTCACGAGTATAGAGATGTTTTGAATGCTGAGATAATATGTTGTATTGGAGCTGTTTTTGATTTTTATGCAGGAACTGTAAAGAGACCTTCTCAGTTTTGGATTAGTATAGGTTTAGAATGGTTACCTAGATTTTTAAAAGAACCTAAGAGGTTGGCTGAAAGAAATTTAGTTTCTACGCCTAAATTTATATTTGAAGTCCTTAGTTTAAAATATCTTAGCAAACACTTTATTAATTAAACTTAAAATTCAGTAACTCTTTTTTTTGGTAAATTTGTTGTTCATTTTAACAATGATTTTAATTTATTTTTAAGCAATTTTGTAATGACAGAAACTCCTTTTAATCTTGATTATGATCAAAAGCAAGATAGATTCGATCTTGGTGAGATTTTAAAGAAATATATTAAGTATTGGCCATGGTTTGCGGCATCTTTCCTTTTAACCTTGGCCTTTGCAGTATTTTATTTATTATCGACTGCCAAAATTTATGAATCTGTAGCTAAGATTAAAATAGTTGATAATTCTACTGATATTGGCTTACAATCTAATGCTATGTCTCTTTTTACAAATGGTTCTACCATAAATTTGGATAATCAGATTGAAATACTTACATCTTATAGAATTTTGTCAGAAGTAGTTAAGGAGCTACAGTTGGATGTCACCTATTATTTGAAGGGTAAGTTAAAAGATAAACAGGTTTGGGATGCACCATTTATAGTTGTAAAAGAAACTTCTGAGGAATTAAAAAAGGCACAGAGTCTCTCTGTTAATTTTATGGCGAATGATATTGAGGTTACAGACTCAAATGGGAATAATTTCACCTTATTCTATAAACAATCTGAGAATGCTTTAAAAACATCTCCATTCAGAATTTTAATGATAGATACTCTTCAAAATCTTAATTTGATTGGGCAGGAATATGAAGTGGTTATTAGTCCTATTAAAAATACAGTTTTAGGGTTAATCAACAAGATGGAAATACAAACTACCACTAAGGACAGTGATGTGCTGGCAATAAGCTTGTCTGGAAATTATCCAACAAAATCTGAACTTATTTTAAATACGTTAATAAAGAAATTTAATCAAGACGGTATAAATGATAGGCAACAGGTTTCTAAACGGACATTAGATTTTATTGATGAGCGATTTGTTTACTTATCGACAGAATTAGATTCTATAGAAGGTGGTAAACAAGCTTTTAAAACTAGAAATAATCTATCGTATATTGAAGCTGATGCGGGGGTATCTTTAGAGCGTAAATCTGAAACTGAAAATGATGTAATTAAATTAGAAACTCAAATTTCACTTTCAGCTTTGTTAAAAAATTCAGTGGTTGGTCAAGCAGCTTTTGAACTTCTGCCAGTGGATGTAGGTCTGGAGAATTCTGGATTAAATAGCATGGTGGATCGTTATAATGACCAAGTTTTGCAACGTAATAAATTGTTGCAAACTGTAGGTATTCAGCATCCTAGTTTAATTGCCATTTCAACTCAATTAGAAGTCGCTAAGGTGAATATTATAAAAACTATAAATATTTATCAAACCCAATTAAGAACATCATTAATACAGTCTAATCAAGCACAAAATAAAGTTAATAGTGTGTTTTCGGGATTACCGGAAAAGGAAAAAATGTTGCGATCTATTGAAAGGCAACAAAGTATAAAGGAAAATCTTTTTCTTCTATTGTTACAAAAGCGAGAAGAAGCTGGTATAAGTTTAGCAGTAACGACTCCATTGGTTAAAATTGTTGATTATGCGCTGACCAGTACGACTCCTATTGCACCAAAGAAAACTATTATATTGGGAGTATCAGGGATTCTGGGTTTGCTTATACCTTTTGTTTTCTTCTACATTAAATTTTCTTTGAACGATAAAATTGGTTCGAAGTCTGATGTTTTAGCGATAGAGTCGTCTATTCCATTCTTAGGCGAAATTCCACATTTTAAAACTGAAAAGAAATTTATAGATTTTAATGATCATTCTGTATTAGCAGAATCTTTTAGAATTTTGGCAACCAATATCAATTATATGTTGCCTAAACGAAAAGATGGTAGTGGTAATGTAATCTTTGTTACTTCTGGTTATATGGGTGAAGGTAAAAGTCTTTTAGCTTACAATCTATCTGTGGCTTATGCTAGTATAAATAAAAAAGTGCTATTAATTGATGCTGACCTTAGAAGTCCCGAACAACATAAGTATTTTAAAATGGATCGTAATACTAAGGGATTAACAGATTACTTAAAAGAGGAGGAAATTAATTGGAAAAGTTTTATATTCTCAGGACTTGAGAAAAGTAAAAATCATCATGTATGTTTGAGTGGAGCTATACCACCTAATGCACCGCAACTACTTTCAAACGGTGCTTTTGAAAAGTTTATAACCAATGCAAAGGAGTACTATGATTTAATTGTTGTAGATACGGCCCCAGCCGTGCCTGTTACCGATACTTTATTAATTGCAGATTATGCAGATGTAACGTTGTTTGTTATTAGAGCAGGTGTTACTGATAAAGCAATTTTACATGGGGCTAGTGAAGACAGTCATAGAGATAAGTTGAAGAATATGGCTTATGTTTTAAATGATGTTCATGCTAGAAATATTAAGTCCTACAATTACGGTTATGGAGAGGTATAAGGTGTAAAAATTTTAGTTGTTTGGGATATTAGTTCTAAACTTTCTTTCCACTTAGTATCTCAATAGTATGCATCACTAATAAACCATCTTCAGCGGTGCAAGGATTTTCTCCTTTGCCTAGAAAGTAATTAACAACAGCCTGTATCATAGGTTCTTGAACATGCTTGGGGTTAGTGAATGAAAATGTTTGTTCTTCTTTGTCATTTTTTACAATAACCTCGCTACCAAAAAAGGAAAACTCAATACGTCCATTAGTACCAAAAATAATACACTCATCTTTTTCGTTTTCTTCAGCGGCATTAAAATTCCATATACCACGAAATTGAATACCATTTTTAAATGATATAATTCCATTTACTAACTCTTCTACATTTGCGTTCGTATTTGTTGATTTCGTTAAACCGAGTACTTTTTCAATCGGTCCGAAAAAATGAAGCATTAAATCTACATGGTGCGGTGCCAAGTCGTAAAAATAACCACCACCCGAAATCTCTGGTTGTATTCTCCAATTGTCTTGAGAATCGGCTACAAATAATTCTTTTTTAGACTGTAATATTTGTAGATCTACATGAATAATGTCTCCGATACTATTTGCATCCAGCAGTTCTTTTACTTTTAAAAAAGCAGGTAGTTTACGGCGATAGTGTGCCATAGTAAGTTTGCCAGTGCTTTTTTCAAGAGCATTACTTATTTGTTGTGCTTCTGTAGCGTTCAATGCCATGGGTTTCTCTAAATACACATGTTTGCCCGCTTCCAAAGCTTGCAGGGCATATATAAGATGTGAAGACGGGGGCGTAGCGATATAAACAGCATTGATGTCAACGTTATTTAAAATATCATCTGCATTAGAGGTCCATTGTGGAACATGATGTCGTTTGGCAAAATCTTTGGCTTTTTCTTTATTACGGCGCATGACAGCAATTAGATTTGAATGTGGCACTTTCTGAAAGGCAGGACCACTTTTTATTTCAGCAACATCGCCACATCCAATTATTCCCCAATTAATTTCAGTCATTTTATTGATTTTAGTTTTCTTGAAAATTTACAACTATTCAATTGCTTTTAAAAATACAAATTAGAGATGGGTTATCTTTTTTGCGGATAGAATTCCTATATATGATATGGTTAAATTATTTTTGATTAAAAATAGAGATAATGGCTTCAGGATTTTTTGCAATATTAGATGATGTAGCAGCACTATTGGATGATGTAGCTGCAATGAGTAAAATAGCCACTAAGAAGACCGCAGGGATTTTAGGTGACGATTTAGCTGTTAATGCAGAAAAAGCCTCAGGATTCGTCTCGCAAAGAGAATTACCGGTACTCTGGGCAATTACCAAAGGATCGCTTCTCAATAAAATTATAATTTTACCTATTGCTTTTCTGTTAAGTGCTTTTTTACCTTGGGCGGTAACTGTTGTTTTGATACTTGGAGGTATTTATCTTGCTTTTGAAGGTGCGGAAAAAATTCATGAATTCTTTGTTCCTCATGAACATGCTCATATAGCTGCTGAAGGGAAGGAGATGACTAAAGAGGAGATTCTGGAACTAGAGAAGACGAAAGTAAAATCTGCCATAGTAACCGATTTTATATTGTCTATAGAAATTGTAATAATTGCATTAGGAGCCGTACTTAAAGAGCCCCTGGTTACACAAATAGCAGTGGTCTCGGTTGTGGCTCTATTGGCTACTGTTGGTGTTTATGGTATTGTAGCGCTTATTGTACGCATGGACGAATTTGGCACTAGTTTGATAAACTACAATGAAGAAGAAAATAGTATTTCTGATAAGATTGGACGATTTTTTGTAAATGCGCTGCCAAAGGTAATTAAGGCTTTATCAGTAATTGGAACTATTGCGTTACTATTGGTTTCTGGAGGTATTTTTGTTCATAATATTGATTTTTTCCATCACTTTCTTCCTAGTGTTCCAAGCATTATTGTAGAATTTGTAGTTGGTCTTTTTGTTGGATTTACAGCACTTCTACTTTTTAATGGAGTTAAAATGTTATTAAAAAAGAAATAATCAATACGCGCTCTCTTCACCTTTTATTGCATTGTACATCGTTAATAATACAATTTTCGCATCTAGTGCTAGAGACCATTTTTCCATATAAAAAATATCATAACGAACTCTATTTACGATATCTGATCTGTTAATAATTTCTCCTCGGCAACCTTGAATTTGAGCTAAGCCGGTAATACCTGGTTTTAAAAAATGACGCACCAAGTATTTATCTACAGAACTTTCATATTTCTGGGTATGTACTACCATATGCGGTCTAGGGCCTACAACACTCATATCTCCCATAAGAACATAAAAGAACTGTGGTAGTTCGTCTATACTGGTCTTTCTTAAAATTTTACCAAGCTTTGTTACTCTCACATCATTTTTAGTAGCCATTTGAGTATCGCTCGTAGTACTTTTGGTCATGGACCTAAATTTGTAACACCCAAAAACACTTCTATTGACACCGTGTCTTTCCTGTTTAAAGAATAATGGTCCTTTAGAATCAAGTTTAATTAATATATATACTATTGGGGTAAGCCACGATAGAACAAAAAGGATTGCTAAACTTGAAAATAGGATATCAAAAATTCGTTTAATAAGATTGGAATAATCTAAATCTAAAGGAGAAGCTCTTAAGTTTAATATAGGAACTGCACCGTATAATTCTAATGACATTGTTCTAGAAAATAGTTCTTTATTATCTGGAATTATTTTAATTCTTTTTAAGCTATTATCAGCAATCTTCATTAAGTACTGTATTTCGGCTTTAGATAATTTTGAAGCCATACAGTATACTTCTTCTGCATTGTTTTCGAATATGTAATTGAAAGAACTTTCAATATTTCCTAAACAAGAAGAACTATTGGATTTAACGTTGTCAAAATATCCCATGTACTGGTATCCATATTCTGGATTATCGAAAATTCGTCTTAGTTTTTGCAGGTTTTTATCTTTGCCAATTACGACAACTCTAGGGCTATTGAAACCTTTAGTTCTATATAATTTCTTAGCCCAGTAAAATAATACCCTAAACAGTGTGAGCAGTAAACAAATTTGTAAGTACACCAAAACTAAATAGGTAGTGTATAAGATCGCATTCCAAAAAAGACGAATGAAGTAAAATAAACTAACCCATAAATAACAAATAGATTAAAGAAAGTATTAAGATTGGTCATGAAACCATCTCTCCTGGCCGTAGGATAAAAATTTAAACTATATGTTGTTATAAGCCATGTTCAATTATAGTATAAAATACTATACCCACTAAGGTAGGTTTCTGGCGTATATACATATAGCGTTAAATTAATGAACAGTATATGTACAACAAAGGATAAGGGTATTATAAAATTAGATTTCTTCATTTCCGCTTTTAGTAATGGTTGGTCAAAGAGCTAAGAATAGGTTATTACCGTTAACCAATAGTCGAATAACTATTGGTTAACGGTAAATTGAGTTTGATAGAAATCTGTAGGTAAAAACAATTAATTCTTGGCGGTGTACCATGAATAAACTTGTTGTACTCCTTGTTGTAAAGAAATGGTGTGTTTCCACCCAAGGTCATGTAATTTTGTGGGGTCTGTTAGTTTTTTTAAGGTGCCATCTGGTTTTTCGGTATTAAAATATAATTCGCCTTTAAAATTTATGGTTTGTTGTATTAATAATGCTAAGTCTTTTATAGAAATATCAACCCCTGTACCAATATTGATATGAGTATTGCGTACTTCTTTTGTTTCTTGATTATAACAATCCTTAAAATCTCTCTGCTCCATTAAGAAGACACAGGCATCGGCCATATCTTCGCTCCATAGAAATTCTCGCATAGGTTTTCCTGAACCCCAAATCTCTAAATAAACAATATCACCTTTCTTTTTAATACCATATTTATCTAAAGTTGAAATGATTTCATTTTTAGATGAACTTCCGTTAACACCCTCAATAGGTAACGCATTTAAATCTGATGAGATAGTATCCCAATCATCATTTTCTAGGGCTTTCCCTAAATGCATTTTTCGTATCAACGCAGGTAATACATGCGATTTCTCTAAATCGAAATTATCATTTGGACCGTACAAATTGGTAGGCATAACAGAAATAAAGTTAGTGCCATATTGCAAATTGTAACTTTCGCACATTTTAATACCTGCTATTTTTGCGATAGCGTAGGGTTCATTGGTGTACTCCAGAACGTCTGTTAGCAAATAGTCCTCTTTCATAGGTTGAGGGCAATTTTTAGGATAAATGCATGTGCTTCCTAAAAAGAGTAATTTCTTCACCCCATGAAGATAACTTTGATGTATTACATTATTCTGAATCATTAGATTTTCATAAATGAAATCTGCACGATACGTGTTATTTGCTACAATGCCACCTACTTTAGCGGCAGCAAGAATAACATATGATGGTTTTTCAACCTCAAAAAATGTAGCAACTTCTGTAGCATTGGTTAAATCTAATTCTTTGTGCGTGCGAAAAATCAAGTTCGAATAGCCTCTGCTCTTCAGATTTTTAACAATTGCACTACCAACTAGACCTCTGTGACCTGCTATATATATTTTAGCTTCTTTATTTAACATAGTTTACCTGCTAATTAGGAGAATCGATAGTTCTTAATTATTTATTCAAAATAATTATATGTTACATAGCCGCCTTTTTTCAAATATTGATCTTTTTGCATCAATTTTAAATCATGTGTCATCATGTCTTTTACCAAACCTTGTAAGTCATATTCAGGAATCCATCCTAATTTAGTATTGGCTTTTGTTGCATCGCCAATTAATAATTCAACTTCTGTCGGTCTAAAATATTTAGGATCAACCGCAAGAATTTCTTTTCCGATTTCAACTTGTAAATCAGGATTAGAACATGATTTTATATACCCTTTTTCATCAACACCTTTTCCTTTAAATTCTAGTTCAATACCCATTTCTGCGAACGCCATTCTAACGAATTCACGAACTGGAGTGGTTTTTCCGGTAGCAATAACCCAATCTTCTGCCTCATCAGCTTGAAGAATCATCCACATCATACGAACGTAATCTTTAGCATGACCCCAATCTCGTTGAGCATCTAAATTACCTAAGTAAATTTTGTCTTGTAGACCTAGACCTATCCTTGCAGCTGCTCTGGTTATTTTTCTAGTAACAAAAGTTTCTCCTCTAATCGGCGATTCGTGGTTAAAAAGAATGCCGTTACAAGCAAACATGTCATAAGCCTCTCTATAATTTACGGTAATCCAGAATGCGTACATTTTAGCTACGGCATAAGGGCTACGTGGGTAAAAAGGAGTTGTTTCTGATTGCGGAACCTCTTGTACTTTTCCGTACAATTCTGAAGTTGATGCTTGGTATATACGTGTTTTTTTCTCAAGACCTAATAAACGTACGGCATCTAAAATTCTAAGCGTACCCAAACCATCTGCGTTACCAGTATATTCTGGAACTTCAAATGAAACCTGAACATGACTCATTGCAGCTAGGTTATAAATCTCATCTGGTTGAATTTCTTGTATTAATCTAATAAGATTAGTACTATCTGTCATGTCACCATAGTGTAGCACAAAATTTCTATGTTCAATATGTGGGTCTTGATAAAGATGATCAATTCTGTCAGTATTAAACATAGACGATCTTCTTTTAAGACCGTGTACTTGATACCCTTTTTTTAATAAAAATTCGCTTAAATAAGCGCCGTCTTGACCTGTGACTCCAGTGATTAATGCTACTTTCATACTATTGTAAAATGGATTTATAATGTTTTTATGTTTATTTTTTTTACTTAAAACCTAGTAATATGGTGTTAGTGAATTCCGGCTAAGTTATTTCTTTGAAATAGGAATGCTTAATTATTATAAATGATTAAGTGAAGTTGGAAAATTCATTTTAATAAATTATTTCTAGTTCTTTTAAAGTAAAATTTTGTTTCACCACTACCTAGATTACAATAATATAAGTATTAATATTTATAACATACTGTAATAATCGTTACAACTGTAGTTAATGGTTGTGAAGCAAATTTATGATATTATTTGAGTATAGATACATCAAAAAAAGCAAACCTTAGACTAACATATGATTTATTCGATAAACTGTGTTTTGGTAATTTCTTTTAGAAATTAGAATTTATTAACTAGTCGATTACTTCTTAAAATACGGGTTAAGCCTATGCAAAACAAATAAAAAAATAAGTTGCAGTGAACATTTTGGGATTTCTTCTTCTATACGATTTCTGGGTTATTATGTTTGTTATCAACTTTATGTGCCTTAGTATAAACCCCATGTAATATGGCCTTTTAAAAGCTCTGGATGTGTAAGTTTTAATATGATATGTACTTTTTACATGTTTTATATTTTGAGAAATAAAATGACAAAATTATTCTTTAGTAATTAAGCTCAATATGTTCGATGCTAATAGTGAACATATTGAGCTTAAATATTATTGAAACTAGAACATCAATTGCACCACTTGATAATTTGCCAGCCAAATCTAAATTGTTGGTAAACACGATTAATCAATATTCTTATTGTATATCAGAAGAAGATTCAGCGTTTAAAAAAGCGTTGTTAGAAAGTGATGTGCTATTACCTGATGGAGTAGCTATAGTTTTGGCTTCAAAGTGGTTAAATGGAATTACAGTAAGAAAATTGCCGGTGCAGATTTTCATGAATATCAATTGAAAAAATTAAATGGGCAGAATGGATCATGTTTTCACTAAACATCTTGTGAAAGCAAAATTTACAAAAGCATCATAATATAATTTGTATTCAATTATAGACTTTTCCTTGATGCTGTCGTCGGACAACTTGGTTCTGATGATGGTGTTCGATGTAATTATAAGAACAGTCTTTTTTAATTAAAAACCATTTCAGCTTTTTTTCTTTTTGAAGCACTCGTATTTAAAGGTGTGCCTTCTTGGTACGTACATAAGAGAGACAATTTAGTATTGCTTCTCTAACTAAAAGTTTTATAAACAAAAAAAGCTCTCAATTTCTTGAGAGCTTTTTGCGGTCTGGACGGGACTCGAACTTTTCTTGAAAACACCCTGTATTATAGGGCTTACAAGGGGTTGTTTTTTGGACTCACCGCAATGCTCACCTTTTAACATAGTTTAACATTTAGAAGATGACTCAGATGCTAATTGAAAACAAAAAAGACCATTTCAAATGATATACTCGAGGTAAATTATTTAAAAGCATATATTCTCTACACTAAACGTATACTGTTAAGAGTTTATAGTTAAAGTTGGCTACAGTATATTTAAAAGGTCGAATTCTTAATCAAATATGTCAATTTTAAAGGGCTACGATTTATAAATATCTTCACCTTTTGATGACTATTTTTACAAAAACAAAACGTCCTTGCTTCATTTAAAATTGGCAACAGACCCACGTTGGGTGAATATTGTTGAAAAGAATCTAGAAGAAATACTAACAGATCATGCGTGGTGTGAACAGAAGGCCGCTACTAATGCGATTACAATAATTACACTTAATTCTGAATACCCCGCTTTAGTTACCGATTTGCTTTTTTTGCCCCAAGAAGAATTAGAGCACTTTCAAATGGTACATGAAATTATTAAAAAGCGTGGGTACACCTTAGGCAGAGAGCGCAAAGACAGCTACGTGAACGAGCTCTACAAGTTCATGAATAAAGGGGGAAACAGACTGCAATCGATGGTAGACAGACTCTTATTTTCCGCTATGATCGAAGCGCGAAGCTGCGAACGTTTTAAACTACTTTCCAAGTAAAATTAAAGACTCAGAACTTTCTAAGTTCTACCACGATTTAGTGATTAGTGAAGCAGGCCATTACACTACTTTTATTGGCTTTGCCCGCAAATACGGCGCTGGTATAGATGTAGACAAACGCTGGCAAGAACTTGTTGCCTTTGAAGCTGAAGTGATTAAAAACTACGGAAAAGAAGAAACGATACACGGCTAAAATTTACCTCTACTGCTACATCTGTCATTGCCTAGTGTCTGGCTTACTTTTGTGGGTCACCTGTCACTCTCGATAGCTATCGGGAGAGTGCTAGCATGGGTCTGAGCCTATAAATTTTTAGTTCGAACGCCTAAATTAAACCCTATAATAATCTCCTTTCCAACTTTTGATACTCGATTTAATTTCTTTGGCAGAGAGTTTTTCTTTCAAAGCTTTTTCCATCAAGGGTAAAAACTCATCATCGCTGGCAAAACGTAAGGCAATTATTTGCGACATTCTTAAATCTGAAGGAAGTAGTTTTTCCGTCATCGCATAATGTCTCATATTTTCTTCAGCTCTAATAGCTCTGTCTTGTGCTTTTAAAGGGAATGTTCTTATATACCAAGCCATGACAATCAAGATAATGGCAGTTAGCACCATTAAAGATGCTAAATACAGGTTTTCTGATGTGGTACTAAAAAGATGATATACCGATCCAGCTAATAATGCAACTAAGGCGACAAATAACACGCCGTGAAACCCTGTTACTAGATTTGCGTGATTTTTGAAATTTTGATCTTTCATTTTATGATTTTTGATAAAGATACTTGTATAAATACGACTTTGATCAGGTTGTTAGTAAGGGGTTTATGTATGAAAAGTAGGATAGGTGTAGAAATTTTTCTTTTCCTTGTTCATTATTTTAATAAAAAATCAGTCCGTTGAAAATAGGTTATTGAATTTTAGTGTTACCTAAGTTTTTTATAAACTATAAAGGCTTTTGATAGTTGCGGGGGTCACTCGTCACAGATGAGCACCAGCAGGAGGCAATTGCATAGAGCGCATGGAAAACTCTTTACCAAAGGTGCGTTCTGTTAAGAGTCTGTATTAATAAAGCATCCTTTATTTGAACTTTGATTTAACTCAGCTCTTGTTGACTGTAGTTAATTTTTATATACAGCAACTTTCAACCAAATAGCATCTAGTTCTTTTTTGGTTTTAATTTTAAATTTTTTCATTATTAGTGGGTGATACTTCTCCTCTTGTAAATCTATATATTTTTCATGCATCAATTCAGTATAGATTTCTAATTCCCTTTGAGTTGGCATGTCTTTTTTTTGAATGTTACCAACTTTGTCTTTGATTATCATGTCAAATGCGTAATTACTTCGATTGTTGTTTATAATAATTTCAGAAGTTAAAGAGCCTGGTTTTCCAATGGGACCCCAATAGGACTTTCCAAAAGTATACTGATTATTCCCAATGTCAGTTTTATTATCAAATGCAAAGATTACTATTTCATCAAGTTCATTGTCAGCAGTATATTTTTCCGATACAAATGAGCAAAAGGTGTTTGACAGATTTTCTTTTGTAATACTCGTTGGTATCACAATGTATAGAGTTAATCTCTTCATCCTGGGCATTCTTTCCAATTGCGCAGCAGTATAATCATAAGTGTTTTGCACAATAGCACTGCTATTTCCATATTCCTTATCTACTATTGTATACTTTGAAACTTTAGTATTGTTGAATAGTATTTCGAAATTCGAATTTGCAATATTAGATTGTGGTTTTTCTGAATTTGAAATTACACTCTTAGAAATTTTTGACTTATTAGCAGTAGGATTTGAAGTCTCTTTTTTCGTATTTGAGCAACTTGATCTAAGTAGTATAAAAGCAAAAAATAGAATTCTATTCATATCTAGTTTTATTATAATTGTTTTGATTTTTTAACTATAGCCAACGGTTAAGCTCGTATTTTAATTTAAACTTTTTGTTTTGGCTAGTTTCTATGGTCATAAACACATTTATAATTTTGTTAGCACCTATCGATAGTGCATGTCTTTTAAATACCCTCACAAAAAAGACGTTTTTTCGCTATCCTTTATTTAAACTTTGATAAAATAGGCTCACAAAAATTCTTATGCGGTTATTTTTGATAAAATTAAATCTTGCCATATTTTTTCCATGCGTTCTTGAGTTTTTTCCTGAATTAGAAAATTCATAAAAAGATTGTCCACTACTCCCATGCATTGTTTTTGGAACAAAATGACTTTCAGATAGACTGCTTGAAACAACATATTTTAGATTTACTTCCGGAGTATCATTTTCTATAACATCAATCAATTCATCTACAAAAGTATTGTTTATGATGTGACAAATCATACGTAGGTCATGCTCCTCTATGTCATTATTTAAAAATGCTTCGAAGGCGATATCAATCTATTGTATTTTGACTTGGGAATCACTTTGCTCAAGTTCTTTCCTGATAAACATAAAGCTTATTTTTACAACTATTCGCTGTAACATTCCTCTAGAAATGGTTTGATATTCCAAAACATAATCATCCAATCCTACTTAGGAATGGAGTTGGTGATTAAATATGGTCAATAGACCGATTGTAATAAAAACCTTTGGAATCACTTTGTGTTTTTGATTTTCAAAGATATTAGCTGTAATATGACTAATGCCATATTAATTAAAAAAGGAGCGTCAGAATAAAACAGGAACAATTAAAAATATTTCTTAATTATTTTGGTTTAAATATAATCATTCGTAGGTTTGCATTTTATTTTTATTAAATCTAAATAAGCATAACGTGAGGAGATTCTTGCCAACTATTGTAATACTACTACTAGGAACCCATTTTGGTATATCACAAGAAAGTAATGATAGCAAAGATTCAATAACCCTGAAAACTGAGGTATTGAACGAGGTCATAGTCAATGGAAATACAATTCTCGGGAGTAAATTTGAAGCTAAAAACAGAACGGGATCCGCAAATTATATATCAGAAAAAGAACTTCAAAAATTCAGCTATAACGATATTAGCAGAATATTGAGAAGTGTTCCTGGTGTCAACATTTACGAAGAAGACGGTTTTGGGTTACGGCCCAATATCAGTTTGAGGGGTACGTCTCCTGAACGTAGTGCAAAAATCAATCTTATGGAAGATGGAGTACTTATCGCTCCAGCCCCTTATAGTGCTCCTGCCGCATATTATTTCCCTACAATCGGAAGAATGCAGGCCGTGGAAATATTGAAGGGAAGTAGTCAGGTGCAATATGGGCCAAATACTACAGGTGGGGCTATCAATATGATTTCTACGCAGATACCAGACCAATTTATGGGAAGAGCGACCTTATCAGCCGGTAACTTCAATTCAAAAAATACACAAATCGTGGTAGGCGATAGTTTTAAGAACTTCGGATTCGTAAGCGAGTATTATAACTACAATTCGGACGGTTTTAAAAATATTGATGGAGGAGGAAATACCGGTTTTGATAAATCGGACTATTTGGCAAAGTTTCGAATAAATACCGATGAAGGTGCCAAAATCTATCAATCCCTTCATTTTAAAATCCAATTTTCTGAAGAGACGGCCAATGAAACCTATTTGGGGTTGACCGATACGGATTTTAATAAAAATCCCTATCGCAGATATAGAGCCTCTTCGGAAGATTTAATGGATTCAGAGCACCAACAATACCAATTAACGCACCTCCTTAAATTTTCCCCGGCCTTTGCCATTACTACCACGGGATATGTAAACAAGTTTAAGCGCAATTGGTACAAGTTGGATGATGTAAATCTTGGTGAACGGGTCGGAATAAACAATGTACTCTCAGATCCAGACACCTATGCTATGGAATACAATGCCCTGTTGGGAAACACGGATAGTACAGAAGATGTGTTCGGCATAAAAGCAAATAACAGGAAGTACACCTCCAAAGGAATACAGTCGATAGCCCGGATGCGTTGGGGTGCTGATTGGTTACAAAGTCTGGAGTTGGGTATTCGGTACCATGAGGATGAGGAAGACAGGTATCAATGGGTAGATAGGTATGGTTTTCAGAACAATGAACTAATACGCACAACGGTCGGCATCAAAGGGGCGGATGCAAACCGTATCAGCAACGCAAAGGCAATTGCTGCACATACATTGTACAAACTAAATTTAGGTAGATTTACATTGACCCCAGGTATTCGGTACGAGAACATTGTATTGGGCAGGATAAATTACGGTACTAATGATGGCTCAAGATTGGGTACAGACCTTTCCGAGCGTGAGAACCAAGTAGATGTTTGGATACCTGGAATAGGGGCAAATTATACCTTTACCGACAAGCTTTCTATTTTTGGTGGGGTACACAAGGGGTTTTCCCCTCCTGGCAATACCGAAGGACAAGATGCGGAAAGAAGTATAAATTATGAATTGGGCACACGTTTTAATTATCATGGAATTCAGGGAGAAGTGATAGGCTACTACAACGATTATCAAAACTTATTGGGTAGCGACCTTGCCGCCTCGGGAGGAACAGGTAGCTTGGACCAATTTAACGCTGGAGAGGTCAGGGTCAGCGGAATAGAAGTATTGCTGAACTATAACCTTTTAAATAATCTTTCGCAAAAGTTCCGTTTACCAGTAACATTTACCTACACATTGACCGATACCGAGTTTCTCAGCTCGTTTGAAAGTGATAACGATATATTCGGGGAGGTTACAGCAGGTGATGAGATGCCGTATATTGCCAAGAATCAATTCAATTTAAATTTTGGACTAATGCATAAAAAATTCGCTGTCGACTTAGGTGCTCGTTATATCGATGCATTTAGGACACAAGCAGGGACTGCCACCATTCCTACGAATTTAAGAGTTGATTCTAATTTTGTTGTTGACCTGTCTGGACGTTATTTCTATAATGATCATTTTACCTTTTCTGCTAACATCATTAACTTGTTTGACACTACCTATGCCGTATCAAGGGTTCCGGCCGGCCTAAGACCTGGGCATCCGTTTGGGATTAATTTTTCTATCGCCTATGGGTTTTAAAAAAAAGTAAGGCCCTGATGGTCATATAAACCAAACGTTACCGATCAAAACTTACATAGCGAGACTTTTCACGCTACCTTATTCGATGAAGAATTAAAAAGAGAACTTGAATTTTTTCCTTTAACCTTTCCCTTAACATTCTGAGGGCCTTTGTAAGATGTCCTTCGACTGTTTTGATGGAAATCCCCAAATGTTCAGCGATTTCAATATTGGTCAGTCCTTCTTTTTTGCTCAACCTAAACACTTGGTTACATTTATTGGGAAGCCGTTCGATCTCTTTTTCAACAATTAATACCTTGCGTTTTACATCTTCTTCATATTCCCTTTCCATTATATGACCCAAGGTTTCGGCGTAGGTCGTCTCGAACAAATAGGTTTCTTTTTTATACTTTTTTATATGGTCCAAAAAATTATTGCGGACAGACTTATAGAGCCATCCCTTTATGATGGTTCCCTCCTTTATTTTAGCCCTTTTTTTCCATAATTTGAAAAATGCTTCCTGTACCAGATCTTTTGCCAAAACTTCATCACGGCATAAACTTTTGGCATACCAATAGATTTCATTGTAATAGGACCCGATGACCGTTTTGAAAGCTCTCCTATCCCCATTTTGGATCGCCTTAACCTTTACATTGTTATCTCGGTAATTTGAATTCATAAACTATGTTAACAAAAAAAAATCAATATTATAAATTTTTGGTAATAAAAAGCGAGGGTATTGTAAAGTTCGGTCGTTTAACTAGTATGAATTGGGACTTTCCTAAAAATCAGTAATGAAAAATAAGAAAATAGAAATAATCTTACATAAATTCTTGAATAGTACCGCTACTCTGGATGAGATTGCTACTTTGGCCAAATGGGTCGAAAAAAACAAATCTAGCTTTCAAGAAGAAGTAGAACTCCATCATTTAATAACTGGGGCTGGAGATGGACAAAGCCCAGAACACCTGAAGAATAACCTGATAGCGGCCTTTGACCAAGCTAGACTAGCGGCAGGCAGAGCCAAAAAAAGGAATTTACTATTGAGATATGCCGCAATTTTTATCGGCTTTGCAACCCTTGGTATTTATACTTATCTACAAACCGGCAACAGCGTTGCTGCAATTGAAAAAGAGGTAACTATTACTTTGGATGACGGCTCGACAAAGAAAACATTGAACGGTGGACCTTCAAGGATAGTAGTTCGTTCAGGTGCTTATGTTGTAAATCAGGAAGGTACTAAAATTACCTATAAAAAAGCTGCGTCAAACCAAAAAGAGACACGTCAGTTGGTTTACAACACCATGGATGTGCCTTATGGGAAAAAGTTTCAGTTGGTACTTTCCGACGGTACCGAAGTATACCTTAATTCGGGCTCTTCACTAACGTATCCAGTGGCATTCTACGACCAAGGGCCAAGGAACGTTGTTCTAAGAGGGGAGGCTTATTTTACCGTTACTTCAGATTCATTAAGACCATTTACGGTCAGCACCCAAAATATAGATGCAAAAGTCTTGGGTACCGAGTTTAATATTTCAAGTTACCAAGACGACGAACATATGAAAGTGGTCTTGGTAGAAGGAAGTCTGTCGGTTGGTCAGAGTAACACCTCCAACCCAAGTGCTTTATTGCTGAAACCGAATCAGCTAGTTTCATATTCATATTTCAACAAAGAACTATCCAAAGAGAATGTGGATGTCAGTAGCTACATTGCATGGAAAGATGGAGTACTACTTTTTAAGAACGAAGATTTTTATTATATCGCTAAAAAACTTGAAAGGCATTATGATGTAAAGATCGAGATAAAGGATACTCAGTTAAGCAAAGAAAGATACACAGGGAGGTTTAAAACAGAGACCATAGAAGAAATTTTAAAAGCATTTCAAAGGATTAAAGGATTTGATTATACCATAAATGAAAAACGCATCAAGATAAACCCTAAAAAGTCAAGTATATGAAATGAACTCTAAAAGAATCAGGGATTGCTGTAACAATCCCTTGATTCTAAACAAATTTAAAAACTGAATCACCAATTTTTAAACCATCTCAAAAGTATGAAAAACACACTATGTAAAAGGTATTTTACGATTAAAATAGACCTGAAAATGAAAATTACCGCATTGTTTTTATTGCTTGCCCTGTTTCAACTTCAGGCAAGCAATACCTATTCACAGAAATCCAATATTTCTATGAATATGAAGGAAGCCACCATAGCATCGGTATTTGATGAAATAGAAAAAACAACGGATTTCAATATTCTGTATAAGAACTCCAGTTTGGACGTTGGTAAACGGATTTCAGTAAATGTCGATAAAGTCAAGATAAACGAGCTTATGGAACTTATTTTAAAGGAAACCAATGTATCCTTTGAAATTAGAAGAAAACTTATCGTTCTACTTGAAAACGGCAAAAAATTAAATTCCGGAACAAGCCAGGCTTCGTTGAATCCTTCAAAGATTCCGGAACAAGCCATGACTGTAACGGGGACGGTTACCGATCAAGACAATATTCCCTTGGGAGGGGTAAGTGTGGTAATAAAGGGCTCCTCCAAAGGGGTTTCCTCCAGTTTTGATGGGCAATATGAGATTGAAGCTTCAGAAGGCGATATACTCGTGTTCTCATACATCGGCTTTGCCTCAAGTGAGGTCAGCCTAACACAGGAGAAAGTTATTAACGTTACTATGAAGCCAAGTTCGATGGATTTGAACGAGGTGGTCGTTACCGCAACCGGTGTAAGGCGTAAAGTAGAGATGGGAAATTCCATTACCAATCTCAATGTTGCTGATGACGTAAAACAGCGCCCAATTAGTAATGTTTCAGATTTACTTCAGGGCCAGGCTACTGGTGTTCAAATTTCCAGTAGTGGAGGTGCTACAGGCATGGGTTCCCGTATTAGAGTGAGGGGTTCCAACAGTGCATCCCTTTCCAACGAACCCGTAATTTACGTCGATGGTATTTTGATCAATAACGAGGCCAATTCCATTTCTTTTGAAACCGGTGGGCAGTCCCCTTCACGTTTGAACGATATCAACCCCGAGGATATTGAGTCTATCGAGATCATTAAGGGCCCTTCTGCGGCAACATTATACGGATCTATAGCGGCGAACGGTGTAATTCGTATTACCACTAAAAAGGGAAAACAAGGAGAACCAAGATGGTCTGCATTTTTGGAGAGCGGGTTGGTTGAAAACGTAACGACCTATCCCAAAAACTATCAAGCACTTGACGCAGCTGGCAATCCTGGTTTTAACTTTGAGGCGGCAGAAGGTACTTTTGTCCCCAGTACGGTCAATTCTTTTCAGCCCTTGAACGACCCACGCACCTCACCTTTTAGAACGGGACAATCTTATGGCGGTGGGTTGAGCGTATCCGGAGGTTCAGAAGTGCTTACGTATTTCCTTTCAGGTAATATTACCGACGGCGAAGGGGTGTTGCCTGTCAATAATATAAAAAGAACAAATTTCCGAGGGAATTTCGGAGTCAAAATTACCGATGATTTAAAGGTGAATTTAACCACGGGCTACACCAACAGTAATCTAGAACTACCCTTGAACGATAATTTCGCCTTGGCTCTAATGAGTCAGGGTCTTAATGGTACATCTACTATAGATGTTAACAACGGTTGGGGCGAGTTTACGCCCGACGAACTGTTTACGATTGATACCCGTCAACGAATCAATCGTTTTACCAGTGGTCTTGAATTGCTATGGCAACCCTCTGAAAAATTGAACTTCAGGGCTTCTGGCGGGCTTGATTTTACATCCCGATGGGACAGCCAGTTCTTCCCGACCGGAGAAGCGCCCGCTTTTCTTAATTATGATGAAGGCGCAAGATTCTCTAATAGGTTCAATGATTTTGTATATACCTTGGATATGGTAGGCACTTACAAAACGGATTTATGGGAAGGTATAAATTCTCGCACCTCATTGGGGGCCCAATATTTACAGAATTTGTCACAAGGCACGTTCACAACTGGACTGCAGTTGGTTGCAGGGAGTAACTCCATTGCAGGGGCCGCAGTAACACAGAGTAATGAACAAACCATCGAATCACGTACCATTGGAGTCTTTTTGGAGGAACAGATCGGCTTTAATGATAAATTGTTTGTCACGGGTGCCGTACGGGTAGATCGTGGGAGTTCTTTTGGCGCCTCGTTCAATTCGGTGGTTTACCCCAAAATTAGCGCTTCATGGCTGATTTCTGAAGAAGAATTCTTTAATAACTCAGACAAATCTCTAATAAGCTCGTTACGGCTTAGGGGTGCATGGGGTTCCTCTGGTGTACAGCCAGGTACCAATGATGCCCTTAGGTTTTTCAATCCTATCGCTGCTACCCTAGACGGGCAAAGCGTAACTGGGGTTACCATTGGAAGCGTGGGCAATTCCGGTTTAAGCCCAGAGCTATCCACAGAAGTCGAATTCGGCTTTGATGCGAAACTATTATCTGACAAGATTGGTTTTGAAATGACCTATTTTAATAAACGTACCGAAGATGCCCTTATTTTCAGGCAATTGCCATTATCGCTTGGTGTGGGTGAAGGACGTTTTGAAAATTTGGGATCTGTTAAAAATTCAGGCATTGAGATAGCGTTAAATACTAGAATCATCGAAACCGATAAATTTTTCTTTGGAATTGATTTTGTAGGTTCGTTCATAGATAATGAACTAAAAGAACTGGGTCAGGATATTCAACCAATTATTTTTGGTCAGCAACGCCATGTTGAAGGCTATCCGCTTGGTGGCTATTGGGATGAAACCTATACTTTTAGCGATGCTAATGGCGATGGTTTCATAGGGCAAGATGAGGTTCAAGTCGGAGAAACAGGGTATTTGGGCACCCCATTTGCAACTACCGACATTTCTTTTACCCCCACACTAAGTTTTTTCGAAAATCAATTTGTGCTAAGGGGACTCCTAAACTACAGGGGTGGTCAAAAGCTTTATAATAACACCGGTGCATGGAGAAACGGGAACAGCAATAACCGAGAACTAAATGACCCCGATGCCTCACTAGCCGATCAGGCAAGAGCCGTGGCATCTAAATTTTTGGGAACAAATGCAGGTTATATCGAGTATGCTTCGTTTTGGAGGCTTCGTGAAATCTCATTGACCTATAACGCACCTAGTACTTTTTCAAGCAAACTGGGTTTTAATCGCATAAGCCTAACACTTTCTGGGCAGAATCTAGGCGTATGGACCGACTACTCTGGGCTTGATCCTGAAATTAGTTCTGAAGGGCAAGCTAATTTTACTACTGAAGAATTTCTCAGTCAACCGCCCGTCCGTTCTTGGAAAGCAAGACTGAATCTATCGTTTTAACAAAAATATCTAAGAAAATGAAAAAGCTATTAAAAACAAAAAACAACTATTCCAAATTACTGTTTCATGTAATTGTTCTGATAATACTTTCATCATTGAGCATATCTTGCGATTCGGTGGTAGAAGTTACGGACCCTGATATTGTTACACCGGGATCCCTTAATACTGAGGCTGGTTTACAAACCCTGCGTGCGGGTTCCTTGGGCGATCTTGCTGTGGCCATGAGCGGTTCTGCGGCAGGCCACGGTGCTACTACGGGCCTAATAGTAATGAGCGGCCTTATGGCGGATGAGTATACGTATTCGGGAACCTTCCCTACTAGACGAGAAGCCGATACCCGTATCCTTCAGGATATCAATACTGATATGAATACAATTTATGGTAACCTTCATAGATCAAGGGCTGGCGCAGAAACCACTATAGATCTTCTTGTTGATTTCGGGGGCAATCCAGAAATTGAAAGTGAGATGCAAAGTGTCGTTGGTTATGCTTATATTATGTTCGCAGAAACCTTTTGTGGGGGCGTTTCCTTTAGCAAATCACCGGCGGACGGTGGTGATTTAATCTATGGCGAACCTTTGACTACCGAACAAATGTTCAATGAAGCGGTAAGTTGGTTCGACCAAGCTCTCGCCAACGCTGGCAGCAACGATAAATTGGACAACTTGGCGAGAATTGGCAAGGCACGTTCCCTTTTGGGACTAGGTCAGATTGATGCGGCCGCGGCTGAAGTTGCGGCTATTCCGTCAGATTTTGTTTATAATATTGAGCAATCCGATAACAGCTTCAGACAAGAGAACGGAATTTACATCATGAGTACTGTTCGCCGTCAATTTTCTATAGCCGATGGCAAAGGGGGCAATGGTTTAATGTACCGCTCCGCTATGGATCCCCGGACACCTTGGGACGGAGGGACGGAATTTGGACAGGATGACATTACTTTGTATTACAACCAACTGAAATACAATTCATCTAGCGTACCCGTAGTTCTGGCATCAGGAATAGAAGCAAGATTGATAGAAGCCGAGGCGGCGGCCAATGCAAATGATGCCGCTACGGTGGAAGATATACATAATGAACTTAGGGCTGCAATAGGTTTGTCAGATTTGGACCTCTCAGGAATTAGCGGTGAGGACCTATTGTTGACCCATTTTTCAGAACGTGCATTTTGGCTGTTCAGTACCGGTCATCGACAAGGCGACCTTAGAAGACTTGTAGATGTTTATGGTATGATGCCCTCTAGTGTGTTTCCTTGGGGGCCTTATTTCAAGGGAGGCGAATATAGTTCTACCCTCAAATTTCTCGTCCCACAGTCAGAATCGAACAACCCCAATTATGTAGGATGTCTAAATTGAAAACGTCAAAAATGTCAAAATAAGGAAAAAGAGGCTGCTAAAAAGCCTCTTTTCTTTTTAAGTTTGTGAGATGCAACATTATACATGACCATTTCTTATGAGAAACAAGTTCGCCTTTACAAATTCTGAACGTTCGGGAAACTTTATTTTTCTTTATGCCTTGTTTTTTGTGTCCGGTACCGCCAGCTTGATGTTTCAAGTGGTATGGATGTACCGGTTAGGATTGGTATTCGGAAACGCCGCATATGCGACAGCAGCAACATTATCCGCTTTTTTTCTTGGATTGGCTCTTGGGGGACGATTTTTTGGCAACGCCTCAGCGCGTTTTAAACGGCCACTTCGCATGTATGGACTTATGGAGCTAGGTATTGCGCTAACGGCCTTCTTGCTGGCTCCTGGTCTCGATTTCTATGAAAAATATTATTCTGATATCGTATCTTTTTCAGGTGATACCAAGAGTATTCTTTTGGGTATGAAGTTTGTTTTTGGTACTTCACTACTTTTTTTTCCGTCATTTCTGATGGGAGGTACCTTTCCCGTTTTAGCGCAGTACATAGGAAAAAATCGAAATAATCTTTCAAGGCGTGGAACTATTTTATATGCCGTAAATACCTTGGGGGCGGCCCTTGGAGCTTTTGTTGCCGCGTTTTACTTGCTCTCTAAATACGGGGTTGGGGCAACCTACGGCTTTGCCATAGCCTTGGCAGTCTTGGTAGGCGTTCTAGCCCTTGTTCTAGATCGCTGGTATAAATCTCCTTATCCCATTATTGACGAAACATCTAAATATCCTGTAAATAGTAAAAAAACGACTGATTTTGCATTTCAGCTAAGCCAAAACCAATTTATCATAGTCGCTTTTTTTTCCGGAGCATTGGCATTATCGGCAGAAACTTTATGGACTAAGATGTTCGCTCAAGTTTTACAAAATTCAGTCTATTCGTTCGCTGCGATATTGGTGGTGTTTCTTTTGGCCTTGGGGCTCGGTGGCGTTTTATCACATATACTTGTAAGGCTAGGGGCACCTTCAAAAACCCTGCTGATTCTATTGCTGTCCACGGCCGCTGTTTTGATTGGGTTATCTCCAACGGTTTTCAATAGTGCAACAAACGGACTTGAGTATCTTGCAATTAACGCGTCTTGGTTTACGTATATATGGTCCGTCTTTAAACTGAGTCTTATGGTCATAATGCCTCCAACTATTATTTTAGGAGCTGTATTTCCTTTTCTGTTGAAAGCGGCCCCTAAAATCGATATGCCGTCAGGATCCATTGTCGGCAAATTGGTACTCTACAATTCTTTAGGTGGCTTTGTGGGACCAGTACTAGCAGGTTTTTTTCTTCTTGATATAGCAGGTCTCTGGAACAGCATAAAAATCATTGCTCTTTTGTACGGAATCCTGGCTCTTTTAATAGCTTTTCCTTCTTACAGAAAAAAGAAAATTTTCTTCCTTTTATGGCCTGTTGTAGTAATTTTAGGAATAATGGTTTTGGAAAATCCCCCCATTGTAAAATTGGAAAATGGTGAAAAAGTATTGGATTATTGGCAATCAAGCGACGGGGTTGTCTCTATAGTACAATTACCAGAAAATATAGAAATGCGCCTGGATAATTTTTATGTACTCGGGGATTCGAAATCGTTTTTGGTCGAGCAAATGCAGGCTCACGTTCCGCTTATGATACATCCAGCACCAAAAAAGGTAGTATTTTTGGGCATGGGAACCGGCGTCACGGCAGGCGCTGCACTAAACCATGAGGTGGAAAAGGTTATAGCCGTAGAACTGGTGTCCAATGTAATTCCCGCGGCAAAACGTTATTTTTCGCCTTGGACCAACGGGCTTTTCAAAGATAAACGGGCAAACATAGTAGCTGACGATGCTAGAAATTTTCTTCTGGGTACCAATGAGCAATTTGACGTTATTGTCGGTGACCTGTTCACCCCATGGCATGCAGGAACGGGAAGCCTTTATACCCTTGAACATTTTGAACAGGCCAAAAAACGATTGTCGCCTGGCGGGATCTTTGCACAATGGTTACCGCTATACCAGCTTACTTCGGAGAACTTTAATACTATTGCCGCTACATTTGCGGCCGTTTATCCACAAGTGACCCTCTGGCGGGCTGACTTTTCGACGACCAGGGCCAGTATCTTGCTCGTTGGTCAGGAAGAAGACACACAGCTTGACGAGAATATCCTACGCCAGAATATCGTTCATGTGATTGGTGAGCAAGTTGACCAGGAAAATAATCATATGGCCGGCCTCTTTTATCTTGGTAATTTGGAGGCTATTCGAAATCGGTTGTCGGGAGTTGAACTGAATACCGATGACAGAAGGTCTGTTGAATTCAGGGCGCCTATTCTATCGCAGCAGGCGAATTCAGGTCGTGCATCCTATATTACGGGCAAAGAGTTGGATACCTTGTTGACCGCATTGAGGAGCAATCTTCCGGCTGAAGAAGACCCCTATCTTTCCAACCTACCAATGGATGAAATTCGATTTGTAAAAGTAGGGTCGCTTTATCATCGCTATATTCAGTATGTCAGTGCCGGGAAAGAAGATAAGGCAAAAAAAATACGGGAACAGATACAGCTCTTGGCATCTGACTTTTTAAAGACAGAAACCAAAGCTATTGATGAAGTAAATTAAGAAAGCATCTGCAAACAATGAATAAAATGAACATCTTAAAAACAAATGGACTAATCAAGCAATACATGAAACAAATAAATCACAAACTATCCCTTTTTTCGATTCCAGTAAGCGCATTTATACTATCGTTTAACTTATCCATCGCACAAGAGAACATAGTTGATAAGGCAATCGAGGTTTCTGGAATGAAAAAAATGCGCAATGCCGAGGCCTCCTTTACCTTCCGTGAGCACACCTATGAGTACAAACGGCAAACAGGACATTTTACCTACACAAGAATAGGCAAGAACAGGGATAGCAGTCTAGTCCGCGATGTCTACACCAACAAAGGCTTTTCCCGCCATGTTGCTGATACCGTTGTAAACCTGACCGAGAAAAGAAAAAATGCCTATACCAATTCTGTCAATTCAGTGATGTATTTTGCGTTTCTTCCGTTATGGCTCAAAGACCCCGCGGTCATACTAAAAGACATGGGAAAGAGTAAAATAAAGAGTAAAGAATATTATAAAATCCGTGTCACTTTTCAACAAGAAGGCGGTGGTACAGATTTTGAAGATGTGTTCCTCTATTGGTTCGATGTCGAGGATTACAGTATGGACTATCTAGCCTACAATTACTTTACCGGCAAAGGGGGAATGCGGTTTCGTGTGGCTTTTAACCAGCGTACGATCAATGGAGTGCGTATACAGGATTATCGTAACCTGCAACCTAGAATAATGGACGGTGTTAATTTTGATCAAATTGAGAATGCCTTTGAAAAGGGCGAATTGGAAGAACTCTCACTCATCGAATTGAAAAATGTGAAAATTAAAACGATACCTAAAACTTAATCGCATTTATTCAAAAACCCGAAGTATGTTTCCGGTAAGTTCTGTCTGGAACATTTTCAAAGGTACCCAACAACTAGGTCAAGGGCTTCGCATATGGTAGATTTTCCTATTTTGTTCTTACCTACCATTAAAGTGTGTCCTTCAAAATAGAGGGTAGCCTTTTTTATTCCCGTAAAATTTGAAATATACAGCCTGCTTATGATCATAAAGTGAATTTTTGGTATGCTAGTAAATGTAGTAATTCTCTGATTTAAAAAAATTCTATATTATGTAATTTTAATTATAGTAATTGATTCTTTAGAATAAAAACAGCCTAGAAAAGTATATCAGAATAGCTCCAAATGTCGGAAAGGTAGGAAGGATAATAATTACAATTTTTCACAATTCTTTACATTACGCTTATTCGGCCATGATCTAAGGTTTCCAGTTGAACTCAATAAAACATAAATTAAAAAACGTAACTCTTTACAAAATCCGCTTTTTGTAAAGAGTCTTCGTATGTTTCAAATAGAACTACCAAATCCCAATTTGGTTTTCCCTTTTTTAGGCCGTCTAAAGATTCAAAATATAGTTCGTACTCCTTCCGCCTTCGCCAGATTCTAACAAAACTCCTTTTTCCACTAAATCTTGAATATCCCGAAGCGCTGTATCCCTATGTACTTTAGTCATCTTTGCCCATTTGGACGAATGTAACTTTCCTATAAAATCAGCTTGAAGTTTATTTATCATGTCTAATTGGCGCTCATTAAACTGAGTGGTTTTATGCAATTCCCAGAATTTTGCCTTAAGCAGTATTTTAGATAATGCTTTCTCCGTTGTTTCAAGTGCTTCGGTTAAACGTTCAAAATACCATACAAGCCATTGACTTACATCCATGCTTCCTTTTTGGGTGGACTCCAATATATCGTAATATCCATTTTTAGATTTTAAGAGTTGCGCCGACATGCTATAAAACCTTTGGTTTGTTCTATCTGCTCTTGCCAATTGATTATCGGCAATGGCTCTGGCAATCCTCCCGTTTCCATCATCGAAAGGGTGAATAATTACGAACCACAAATGGGCTATGGCTGATTTAATAACAGGTTCCATGCTTGTATCTGTATTATACCAGTCAATAAATCTATTCATTTCGGCTTCAAGCCTTGAAGCATCTGGAGCAGTATAATGAACTTTTTCTCTTCCCATCGGGCCAGAAACAATCTGCATAGGGCCTTCTTGATCACCTCTCCAATCTCCAACAGTAATTTTATGCATGCCACTTCTCCCAGTTGGAAATAGAGCTGCATGCCATCCGCACAATCTATCCTTGCTTAAATCTTCTTTATATTTTTGAGTAGCATCTAGCATCATTTCGACAACTCCTTCTACATCTCTACTGGCATTTGGTAATCCAGATATATCCATACCAAGTCTACGAGCGACTGACGACCTAACTTCTAAAGGGTTTAATAACTCTCCTTCGATTTCACTAGTTCTAATAACATCTTCCGTTAACGTTTCAAGTACTGCTTCTTCTCTAAGTTCGAAACCCATACTCTCCATCCTACCTAATAGTCTACCCTGCAAATCACGTACTTTGCTCACGTATGGAAGTAGCGTATCGGTATCCCATTTAAAGTTTGGCCAATCTTTGCTATGATGTAAATACATTTTTGATTCTTTAATGCCGAATATTATACGGCAAATATAAATTACATTTGCCGTTATTCAAAATATACGCCGTAATTTTTACGGCGATAATCAAATTGATTGCCGTATTTTTATAAAAGCTACTACCATTTACTTCTAACAGATAAGCACAAAAGCCCATCAGGTTTACTCAGTCATCAAAGCGGTTCATTATAGTTCTTCCTCATGTTTGATAGATAGCCAGAAATTGGCGTGGTCAATTCTTGTTTACTTTCAATACCCTTCTCGACAAACTTTTTAGCCTGCGCTTTCCAGTTTTTGATGTTTAGACCTCCTCGCAGTTTCCAATTTTTTGATTCATAGTAGGCATAGAATTTTCTACCTTCCGTTTCCTGCCAATTATTCTCTCTAAAAAAAATTAAAACAGCCCGGCCATTTTTTGGTCTTGCCAGTTTATTTAAGTTTTCTTTTGTTTTATGTTTATAAGAAGGTATCAGATTATGGCCAGGTTCCGGGACGCTGTTGGCCATTTTTTGATACGCAGGTGTCCCAGAGCTTGTACCACTGGTTGTCCCGAATATGGACATGTTCACTTTTGAACCTCTTGCCGGGTGAAAGGAAGGAAAATAGTTTAGATAGCCCCAATCGTTCAAATCTCTCAAGTAATTATGATAGGTTGTTTTTGACCTGAACTTTGCTTTTTCCATAATGAACTGCCTATTAATGGTCAGTGTCTTTTTGAAGAATTCACGGTTCCATTTCTGGAAGAACGCTAGGTATAAGGTGATATGGCCTTGTTTGATTCTCTCGTCATTGTTGAATCTTTCGAAGACGGCATTTAGGTGGGCGATGTAATTTACTTTCTCCATCAGTTCTCGGGCATTTCGTTATAACTATTTTTTTTCACGATACTGCACCTGCTTTTTCTCTGTGCTATACTTTTTCTCTACAAGCAATGGCTTTTTTTCTGGGACTGATTGTTCGAAAAGTGAATACAACATTGCAGCTGTAGGCTTGGTCTGGGATTTTTCAATATCCTTTAATATCGCGATCATTCCGTTCATCCGTTTCTTGATAAGTAAGGACATTCTCATTTCTAAGGTTTCCATTCGCGGTCCCATGGATTCGGAAGGCGAGATTCCATTTTCTTCAAAAAAGTCCAACATGAGCATTAAGGTCATGGACTGCGATCTTGACATTTTCTTGCAGAATTCTCGAAACCTTATTGCAACCGAAGTCTTTATGCCAAGCTTCTCAAATCGCTCTTTTTGTAATTCTTCATCCATTTTTTCTGAAATTTTATGCCGTTTTTATTGGGCTGTAAGCGTTTTTTCTGATAATCGGGCTCAAATACCAAAATTCCCATAAGAGACAATACTCCCGAAACCCCCATTCTCATTGCAGATGGAGAAAAAAATCAAAACGAAACATCGCGCAGCGTGTTACCCTCTTGCTACTCCCCCCTTAGTTTAGCGAACACGCTTTATTTAGGGATTATTTATATGTTAGTGAGTTTCTGTAATTGTTAACTTTCTATCGGGGAATACTCCCCATAATAATAAACTGTGACCAAACTGATAGGGGCGAATTATACGCTATTCAAAGCTTCGGGCTTATGCATTATTTGATAAAAGCCCTTTTCGGTTATTCTGGACCTT